>Ga0070699_100000093_pt1 | contig 85605 bp, 59 predicted proteins | sample KBSK1503metaG_FD_65473 | JGI IMG/M metagenome (GOLD analysis project Ga0070699, IMG submission 65473) | Corn, switchgrass and miscanthus rhizosphere microbial communities from Kellogg Biological Station, Michigan, USA - KBS K1-50-3 metaG | ecosystem: Host-associated > Plants > Roots >... | reverse complement strand
CCCGGGTGTCGTCGGTGGTCCTTGCCTTCGCCGGCAGCGGCAGCTGGACTGCCGTCGCCACCAACTACACGGCAGCTCCCACCGAGGTCTCCACCAGCATCTACCCCGACAACACGGCTGCCGGCACCTTCTGGTTCGATGACATCAGCCTCACTCAAAACTGACGGCTTCAGCTTAAGTGCCCGTGAGCCGAGCCAATAGACTCTTGCTCTCCGGGTCATAGCGATCTAGTTCCAGAGCGCGGCGCGCGGCAGCGACGGCGCCGGCGTGGTCGCCCAGGTGTTCGTCGACGATCGCCAGTTCCCGGAACATCTCCGGGCTAAAGCTGCCCAAATGAGCCGCCGTCTGGTAGGCCTCTTGGGCTGCGGGCCAGTCGGCATTTGAGGCGGGGTTCCCGTTCTGATCGAGGTTCAGCGCGTAGTTTCCGGCCTCGATCGCATAGGTGGCCTCATATGGGGCAAGGCTGCGCGCCTGCCCGATCGTCGTGCGGGCTTGTCCAAGGTCGGCGGCCGCTTGGGTCGCGTAGTAGTCGGCATCGGCCAGGTATGGAAAGACAACGGCCGGAATCAGAAGCAGGACGAGCACCAGGGTGACTACGGCAAACGCCGGAACGGCAATCCTCCGAGGGACTTCTACGACGTGAACAGGTTTGACATCGGGCGCCCAGGTTACGATCGCCGCCGCAGCCAGGAGCCAGAAGGGAAGCGACGTCGGGATCCACGAAAAATCAGCCTGAATAGAGACCTCGTAGGCGACAAAGGCGGCAAAGAGGGCCACGGCTCCGCGCAGAGTGCGACCCCGCCAGAAGGCCCGCACGAAGGCCACTAGGATCCAGATGTACGCCAGCAGCCCAAGGATTCCCTGCGAGGCAGCCACGCCCAGTGCGTCTTGATGTGGTTTGTCCCATAGGGTCCCAAGCTTGTTCGTGCTCTGGTACTGCGGGTACACGAGCCCAAACGTATCGGGGCCCCAGCCCAAGATTGGACGGCTCGCGATCAGTGCCAGCGTGTCGCCCCATGTCTTGAGTCGGGTCGCCTCAGTGCCCGAATTGAGGTTGCCGATCGACACGATCCGCGCAACAAGAGCATTGCCGAAGCCCCCCTGGGCATTCGATGGCCGGGATGCGACGATGCCGGCGAGGACACCAAACCCTGCGACCACAAACGCTGCCGAGATCAGGAGCGGCCACAGGTGAAAACGGCCCCGACGGAGCGCGAGGACCACGATAACGCCGACGACGGCGCCAATCCAGGCGGCCCTGGTAAACGTGGCGAGAAGGCCGAGGGCCAGCACGACAACCAGGTTCGCCGAGAGGATACGCGTTGTCCCAGGACGCCTGCTGACCATTTTTGCCACGGCGATGGGAATGAGCATCGCTAAAAAGATGCCAAGGAAATCCGGATTCGCCAGCGTGACATCGGCCCGGATTGGACCGTTGGTTCCCTCCCGAAAGTAGCCTCCACCGAGTAGCCCAAAGGCTGATTGCAAGATGGCCGCCGCGCCGATGAAGTAGCCGCTGAGGAGAAGGCTCCAGCTGACGCCCCGGGCGTCCGCCTCCCCCGAGATCAGCTGAACCGTAAGCCAGAAAAGAAGTGCATAGGTGACGATCGTGAGCACCCCTTCCCACCTGTCGTATGTACCAAAGAGGGCGACGTTGCGATTGACAGCAAAGATGGTCGAAAGCGCCGCCGACGCGATGAACGCGAGGAGAGGAAGGTCCAGTCGAGTTCGTCGCCAGGTGACCCGGCCTTCGGCGACCCAACGGACAAGCAATGAGATGGTAAGTGCCACGAGAACAAGCCGCACCAAGAGGAGCTTCGGCAACACGAATTCGTCAACGAGGTTCGGAAGAAAGGCAAGGGGCAGCAGGAAGGCGGCGCCCCTGAGAATCCACCGAGCAATCGGATTCGTTGCGGGAGCGCGCTCCGCCGATTGGGCGGATCGCAAAGCTATTACGTCAGAGGCCAGCTGGGTCAGCTAGTCGGAATCGTCTCCGTCTTCGCCGCAGGGATGGTTCTTATGGCCAGGGGTGCCGTGCTTGTGATGATGCTTGCTGAGACCGGGAGGATGACACTCGCCTTTGTGCTTGCCATTGTTCTCGTCGTCCCCCTTGGCTTCACTCTTCTCTGACGACTTGTCGGCCCTCAGCCCCGCGTTCGGGGCGACCAGCGTGATGACCGACTTGACCGCCTTCTGCGAGCCCAGCGTACCGGAGGCTGCGGCCGCGCCAACTGCCGCGAGCAGCAGCAAAGTCGCCGCTGTGACGGTGACGACGAGCAGCCGGGTAAATCCCCTCATGTCCGGGCATCGTACCGCCCCTTGGAGTCATTGGTCAAGACTCGGGGCATATTTTCCCAATTCAAAAACGAACACCCGTTCGCTCAATTTCGGAGCCTACCTGAGCGTTCGCGTTGACCGAACGGACGTACGGCGCGCCCGGCTTGTCTGACCCTTTTGCGTATGCTATATGTCTCTTTACTCAGGTAGGGAGCTCTTTGGGGCCCTCCCTATCGATTTTGGGGAGGGCGGCTGGCAGCGATGATCCGAGTGGGCGTTGTCGGCGCTGGGGCTATGGGGCGCAATCACCTGCGCGTCCTGAGTGACATCGAGGGCGTTGAGCTCGTCGCCGTATGCGATGCGGACCGGAGCGCTGTCGAATCCGCCGGGCAGTTGCGCAAGATCCGCGGGTACCTCTCATCGTGGGAGATGTTGTCGCGCGAAAATTTGAACTTCGTCGTCATCGCCGCACCGACGAAGTTCCACCACCGTCTGACTCTGGAGGCCTTAGAAAAGGGCTGCCACGTCCTGGTCGAGAAGCCCATTGCTGCCGACCTTGCTCAGGCGCGGCAGATGATCACGGTTGCGCAAAAGCAAGGCCTGACTCTCGCCGTTGGGCAAATCGAGCGGTTCAATCCGGCCGTCCGGGAGTTGAAAAAGCACCTCGATGCGGGATACCTCGGCCGGATCTTCCAGATCAGGGCGCTGCGCTTGGGTCCATTCCCCGCGCGAATCCGTGACGTCGGCGTGGTGGCCGATCTGGCGACGCACGATCTCGATGTAATGACTTACCTGCTCGGCCGTCCAGTCGTCCGCATGTATTCGGAAACGCACCGGAAGATCAACACTCAGCACGAGGATATGGTGAACGCGGTCCTCAAATTCGACGACGGAGTCATAGGGGTGCTCGACGTCAACTGGCTGACGCCAACCAAGATTAGGCAGCTCAACGTCTTGGGTGAGCGCGGGATGTTCCAGCTCAACTACCTCACGCAAGAGCTCGTCTACTTCGAGAACACCGAGGTGCCCTCAAATGGAAATGGGGCATTTACTGGAGTAAGCGAGGGGAACATGACCCGATTCCAGATCCGCCAGACCGAACCCTTGCGAGCCGAGTTGCTCTCCGTTTTGCGTTCCATAAGCCAAGGAACTCCTCCTGAGGTGGACGGTGACGCCGGATATAACGCGCTGGCGCTGGCTCTCAGCCTAGTTTCTGCCGGCGAAGAAGGGCGCGTCATCGAGTTTACAGACTCACTGGCAGCTGTCCTGGCTCGCTAACGTCCGGATGGAGCATCCGCTGACAGTTGCGGTCATCGGGCTCGGCAAAATTGGGCTGCCGATCGCCGCTCAGTATGCATTCCGCGGCCACACGGTCATCGGCGTAGACATTCGAAGCAACGTTGTTGCGTCCGTAAGCGCAGGCAAAAGCCACATCGCAGGCGAACCTCTCCTCGACGAGCGCGTCTCTACGACAGTGGCGGCCGGCTCTCTTCGTGCAACTCAAGACGTGGCAAGTGCTGTGGGTCAGGCGAACGTGGTGGTCGTCGCTGTTCCCCTCATCACCGACGCGGAGGGTAAAGCCGATTTCGCTACCATCGATGAAGTAACCAGGACTATGGGAGCGAGCCTCAAATCGGGGACGTTGGTCCTGTACGAGACAACGCTTCCATTAGGGACAACCCGAGGCAGGCTCGGTCCTGTCCTGGAGCAGTCCTCAGGCCTGCGCCTTGGAGATTCCCTTTTCCTAGCATTCAGCCCTGAACGTGTCTACTCCGGACGGGTTTTCGAAGACCTATCCAAATATCCGAAGATCGTTGGCGGGGTCGATCCGGAAAGTACCGCACGGGCGGTTGCCTTCTACGGATCCGTGCTAGATGCAGACGTTCTGCCCGTTGCCAACGCCGAGACAGCTGAATTCGCCAAACTTGCCGAAACGACGTACCGCTTCGTAAATGTTGCGTTGGCCGACCAGCTTGCCCTATTTGGACGAGAGCGCGGGGTGAACATATCCGAAGCGTTTGCCGCAGCCAACACCCAGCCCTTCTCGCAAATCCACCATCCGGGCATCGGTGTCGGCGGTCACTGTATCCCTGTCTACCCTCGCTTCCTCCTCGAGGCCTCACGTAATGGCGAGTTGTCCTTGGTCCGAGATGCGCAGCGGATCGACGACGCCATGCCGGCCACCTACCTCAATTTATTGTCCGATGTCCTCGGCGGACTCCGAGGTAAGCGCGTTGTTGTGCTCGGCGTGAGCTACCGGCCAAACATCAAGGAAACGGCATTCTCAGCCGCTTTTCGGGTAGTCACCGTATTGAAGCAGGAAGGTGCGTTAGTTACAGTCCACGACCCGCTTTTCTCGGATGACGAGTTACGGGATCTCGGCTTCGAATCAGTTCCCTTGCAAGAAGCTGCGGCCGCTGATGCTGTGATCGTCCAGGCGTTTCACAGGCAGTATCAGGATCTCGACTGGAAGCTATTTAGATGCCTGCGGGCTGTTATCGACGGGCGGGGTGGCGTGCCCGCAGCTCTCTTTACTGGGAGTGATATCGCTTTCATTTCGCTTGACGTCAACAAGGCTTAACACATGGACGCGTTAATTATTAGGCGGGGCTCAGCCGGGCTCTGACGAAGACTGTCGCGTCACTTCTTGTGGTCGGCGTGTTGGCGGGATGCACACCAGAACCTGCTGGGAGCCGGGCACTAAGTAGGCCATCGGCCACGACAAACAGCCGCAACCCAATTGTGGTGGAGAACGCGCAGGCAGGGAGCGCCGACTGGACGTTGCCGAGCAACAATCGAATCACTGGTTACGCGGATGCCACAAGCGTCGACGTTGGCGAGACCATTCGGTTTGCTGTTAGCAGCGCCAGGCCAAGCTTCAAACTCGACATCTATCGGCTCGGGTGGTACGGCGGCCTTGGAGGTCGTCTCATGCTGTCGATCGAGGACGTTCCTGGCATTTACCAGGGGCATTGGATCGACAAGACCTTCGGCGTAGCCGGCTGCACAACCTGCAGGGTTGATCCGGTAACGGGCCTGGTCGACGCAAACTGGGAGTGGGGCTATTCGCTGACCATCCCTTCGCCCTGGACCAGTGGCTTATATCTTGCGCGCCTTTCGACAGCTAACGATCGGGGGACGATCCCATTCGTGGTCCGTGATGACGTCGAGCCCACAAGCATCCTGGCGGTCCTGCCAGTGAACACATGGCAGGCTTACAACTACTGGGGTGGAAAGTCTCTGTACGCCTCCAGCGCATACGGAGATGCCACCATCATCGGCGAAAAAAGGGCCGTGAAAGTATCTTTCAATCGGCCGTACGCTATACCGGCGCCCAGCGCGCAAGACATTAATGTCATTTCATTCCTGGAACGATTTGGATACGACGTTTCGTACTCGACCGATGTCGATCTCGACCGACGTCCAGACCTCCTGGCGTTACACCGTGTCTATATGGCCGTCGGACATGACGAATATTGGTCGAAACCAATGCGCGACGCCGTCGAAAGGGCGCGCGACCAAGGCGTGAGTCTCGCTTTCCTGGGGGGAAACGACGTGTACTGGCAAGCCCGTTACGAGCCCGACGCCGGCGCCCAGCCTAGTCGTACACTTGTGGTTTACAGGTCGGCCTCGCTCGATCCCATTGCCTTAACAGATCCATCGACGGTTACGGTACGTTGGGCGGCAGCTCCCGTCAATCGTCCACAGAACGCACTTACGGGTACGCTCTTTTCAGATGGCTATCCGCCGCGTCCGGAAAGTTGGCAGCTGAGCGCGGCCGCTCCGCCTTGGTTCTGGCACGGCACCGAGCTTCGGCCGGGCGACAGCGTTGCCGGTCTCGAGTCGGGCGAGTGCGATCGGAGCGTAGACAATGGCGCCTCGCCGCCGTCGCAGCTGATCCTGGGCAGCGCGAACTTCACGACTGGCCTCGGTGAGTCTGCGCGGTGCGATTCCACGTGGTATGCGACCGGTGGCCAGTCGGCCGTCTTCAGCGCAGGCGACCTAGGATGGCCAAACTTGCTTACTGGACCTGCCAGTGACAATCGGGTCATCGCGCTGACAAGAAATGTTCTTGATCACCTGATCTTGCTTGCAAAACGAGCAACGGGACTAGTTCTGGCTAGGCCTATAGCCTCCAGGCCATACGGAAACTAGGCGCATATGCTGGCTCAGGTCTCCGCGGCGACGAGCAACCTGCGTTTGAGGAAGGTTGCGATGATCGTGGCCAACCCATGCGACCCTGACTGGAGAGTGATGAAGGAAGCGCGGTCGCTTGCAGATGCGGGCTTCCTAGTAACGATAATCGCCTGGGACCGCGACGGCACACGAAAGGCGCACGACGCTGTTGGTCGGGCCCAAATTCTCCGACTAAGAAGTCCGTATGCCGCGCCTCCGGCGAAATTATGGTTAAGGATTGTCAATACCCTGAGGTTCTGGCTGCAGATCAATTCTGTTGTGCGCCGCCTCGGTTACGACATAGTGCACTGCCATGACCTGCCAACGCTTCCGCTTGGTGTTTTGCTCACCGTCGGCCGGCGGCAAAAGCGTTTGGTCTATGACGCGCATGAGGTGTACTGGCTCATGGCGAAGTCGACTTGGCCACCTGCTCTGGTGTGGCTAGCAAAACATTCGGAGAGATGGCTCGCCCAATTCGCCACTACCCTAATAACAGTCAGCAATTTGGCGACGCCCTACTTCAGAGGCCATCCAAACCTCGTGGTGGTTGGTAATTGGTACGACCCGATCGCAAAGAATTCGTTGGCAGGCTCAGAACTTAGGCGACAACTAGGCATCGGACAAGAGAGCTTCTGTTTGGCTTGTGTCGGCACCTTGGCACCTCGGAGGCTTATCAACTTACTTATCGAGTCGGCGCCCCAGTTGCGAGGCGTCGACGTCGTAGTCGCTGGCCGAGGCCCATCGGAGGCAACGCTAATACGTGCAACACTGGCCATCGGAAACCTTCACTTCGTTGGATGGCAGGCGCAACCGGAGCGCATTTATGCTGCGGCCGATGCGCTCTTTTATGGCCTTTCCATGGACGATGAGTACGGTGCACTAAGCTCGCCGAACACCTTGTTCCTATCGATAGCGATGGAGATCCCCCTCATAACAGTAGCCCTGGGTCAAGCGGGCTTAGTAATCCGTAAGGACGGAGGAGGCATAGTGCTTCCAAATCCCACTCCTGATGCTCTTGCTCGTGCTATTCGGACAATTCGTGAACCTGACTTTGCGAATCAAGCCAAATCCCAGCTTCGAGCCCTTCAGCTCGAATACAACTGGGCGAAGGCTTCCCAGCGCCTTATCGACGCGTACAACAAGTTGTGGAGTTAACAGCAGATCGGCGGCTGTCAGTTGCGCGTAAGTCGCTGGAAGCGTTGTCTCTGGCCCAGCCTCCCTCGAACTAGATCGAAGGCTCCCACGATAAATCCGCACGCGTATCCCACGTGAAAACAGACGAATACGGCCATGGTCGCCAGAAAGACTCGGCCAGTATCAGCGCTGAAGGCATGACCTTTTAACGAAAGAATAGAACGTAGACTCGTCGCCGCAACGACGATTGTGTAGGTGAGCGCCGCGACCAGGGCTATCGCTAGTGAAATACGCGAGAAGATGCCGACCACAACAGCGCAGATCCACGAGGAGAGGCAAAGAGCCGGCATGATCTGGCGCAATGAAGCAGGCCTACCGTGCTTCTTGATTACGGCAACCCTGTAGTAGCCGTATTGGAGGTACTGGGCGAAGACGGCCCTTAGGCTTCGCCGCGGACTGTACCAGGACCGTATTTCCGGTGAGCAATAGATGGTGCCACCAAGTTTTCTCAACCTCAAATTAAACTCATCGTCCTCGGTTCGAAGCATTGCCTCGTCATAGCCGTGGAGGCGATCAAACACTTCTCTCTTGTAGAAGCCGCCGAACACCGTGTCAGCCTGGCCTTCGTAGTCGGGGTCGTGCCACCGGGCCCCTCCGACGGAAAGCCAACTGTGATGGGCCAGCGCAACGGCGCGAGCCACCAAGCCTTCCCCTTCTACGCGTGGCGCCCCGCCCACATTGTCCGCACCAGTGCGGAGCGCTACATCAAGACATTTCCTCAGATAATCTCGGCTGTAGCGATTGTGCGCGCCAACAATTGCGATGTACTCGCCACGTGCCGCACTTACGCCGACATTGAATCCGGCCGCACTCGATAAACGAGGGTTGTCGAACACGATGACCCTAGGGTCCTGGTCGGCCAGTGTCCTCAGCTTCTCCCGAGTTCCGTCGATGCTCATCCCATCGACTACGAGTACTTCGAATCCACCTCTAACCGGTGCTTGTTTAAGAAGCGAGTAAAGGCAGTCTTCAATCGCCGCTGCCTCGTTGCGACATGCAACGACCACAGAAACTGTGGGTCGTTCTTTAACCTTTGGTGACTTGGCGTCCATCTGCTTCTACCAGTTGACTGATGTTACCGGGCGAACGTACGTCCACCAATCAAACTATGCCCCCCAGAAAATAGAACGATGGTAGGACACCCGCCGCACCACGGCGCTGCAGCGATCGCCAGATAGGCACCGACCGAGCTGGTTGGGCCTTGACCGGCACTGTACATCCTCCATAAAGAATGGGCACACGATACGGCACTCTCGTCGCCCTTACTGATTTTCCGTCGAATAGCCCGAAGCCATATTGCGCTGGCCGAGGCAAAAGACATAGGCGCCAGGCTCCCGGACCCATATCGGCAACCCCTTTACGGATGTTCTATAAGCCCCAGCACCAAACCGCAGAGGCGCCGCGCGGAATCCTCCCTTGAACACGATTGAGTTCCCGGCCGCAAAAGTAACGCAGCCGAGAGTACGCACTCTCTGCTTGTGCTTGCCATCTAAGACCAGTTTCTGTGAGAAGCGATTCTCCAGTAATCTTGCCGAGCGCGCGCAGCTGTATTGCATGCAGCCGCTGGTAGAAAGGCGGCGCCAGTCGAGTGTTTAGTTCTGAATACCGCGACCAGTATCCGCTGGAATAGTTGTCGAGGCGACCAATTACCGCGGCAACACCGCGCTCAAATAGTCTGCTCGATACCTCGTCACGCAAAACCCTCCAGTAATCGTGCAGTCCAAAGAGGGCAAAGATGTGGCCGTTCAGAATGGCCGTAGGCGGATCGGTAGGGACTTCCTCGAAGACGTCTCCTTGACCGAAGGAGTTTCGAAGGCCGCCTGCGCTGATTGGAATCTGAAGGCCATTTAGGGCAGCTGTTGCAAGCCTAAGCCATTCCTCCCTGTATGTGTGTTGAAACGCGCGCAGTAGGACCGACATGGAAACACCCGTCGTCAGGGCCGATATCCAGTGCGGGCCCGAGGCAGGGAAAGATGGATTCAACCACTCAAATTCCCACGCTATGAAGGGTTCTTTATCGGGCGTGATCCTGTTAGCCGCAAGACTTGCAAGCAAGTGAGCCAGGCCAAGCCACGTCGGGATTCCTCCCTTAGGATGACTGCTCTGGCCGAGCAGATCCACCCCAAACTGATCGAGTGCCACCTGAGCAATCGCAGTTGGAGTCGACACCAGACCCACACCTGGAATCGAGACACGGGGAGGGTTGGTTGAAGAACTGCGCGTGTAGCCAAACCCAGAGTCATAGAACGTATACCCCGCCGTTGGGTGGTGATAGTAGTAGGCACCGAGGGTAGGGCCCGTAACGTCGTCTGCGATTACCATCTCGGCCAACCTACCCTTGGCCTCGCGAAGTTCTCGCCTCATCCTTACAGCGTCGAGGACTATCTCACTCAGGCCGACGGTTGAGAGCGCCAGGAGTAGGCGGGCCACTGGCTGCGGCTTCCCGCGAATGATTGTGCGATCCTTATCGGGCGCCATCTGGCCCAAGCGGAGTCTGGTTCGGTCCACCCGGAGTGACTTGCCTATTAGGACTGTCTCTCAGTGCCGGCTGCGCTATCAGTCTATGGAATTCGAGAACAACGGGTCGGAGACACAGGACCGCCAAACCAAAACAAACAGTAAGCAGCGCAGCGTTGGGGCCTATCCCAAGTTGCAGCGTAGCAGTGGCTGTGCTCACCACTCCTATACTGCAAACGATTCCTAGGCTTCGCCACTCGTACGGTAGGTAATACAAACGGCTGCTTGCGCGAAATGACCCAAGCCCTATAACGCTGTAGCCAAGAAGGTTCGCGATCGCCGCGCCCGTCCCGCCCAGGCGCGGAATCAGAAGGAGGTTCGCAAACAGGTTTATGCACGTCCCAGCGACCATGATGGGGAGCACAACTCGGGTCGCGGTGGCTAGCTGAAAGGCCGAGTTAGCAACGACGAACACCGCAAAGAACGAATAGGACAAAGCCAGCAGAGGAACGTACGCCGCCGTGCGCGAGTATGCAGGTGCATACACCGACATTAATGGACCCGCCATCAATGCCAGGGCGCTGTTAATGAGAACGGTTCCGGAGAAGAAAAGCGTAAGCGTTGCAGCTATTACCTTCGCGCCATCCAAGCCGCGCGCCATCCGATACATCAGCGGAGGCCACAGTAGAGCAAAAGGGGCAGAAGCAGCAGCGTTGACACCGCCAACCAAGCTGGAGGCAGCTACATATGGAGCGAGTGCCGTCAGAGATGCCACCGCCGCAAACACATAGCGGTCCGCATAGCTCAGAAGAAAGTTGAGCAAGATAGCGGGCTGGAGCGGTAGGCCAAAGCTCAACATTTTTTTTAGTAGTCCCACCTGAACAGAAGTCAGAGTGACTCGAGTCGCAAAGAGCGCGGCCAAAGCGCCCGCGACAGAGCTCAGAAGGAGGGCAACTACCATGGCTTCGATGCCGCGGTTGAGGACAACAGTCACGGCGGCGCCACATGCGATGATGATTGCTTTCATGATCAGGATTCCGCTATAACGAGAAGCGCGGCCCTCGACACGCATGCGACTCAGTGGTATCTGTGATACCGCTTCCGAGAAAAGGATCAGACCGACGGCTACAAAGAAGTCCTTCCGCCCGGCCAAACCCAAGACCGACTCCACGGCTGGGCGAAAAAGCGCAGCCAAGCCGAGGATCGCTGCTGACGAAATCACGACGAACGTCAGCGCGGTATCTGCAGCGCGCCGGCCCGCGTGTTCCCAGAACCGAAAAATGGCTGGCACTAAGCCGAATGTCAGAATGACGGGGCCTAGGGCTGTGGTCGTCGCAAGCAACCCATACGTGGCATAGTCCCTGGTCGTAAGGGATCGCGCCAATAGCGCTGCTACGGAGAAACCAGTGGCCTGACTGAGAAGAGTGCCCGCAGCATACGTCAGGTAGCTCTTAGTTACCATGTCTGTTTCCATCACGCGCGCCGCCTAACAGGACATTCAGCAAGTCAGGCTTGACCTGACTAGGCCTGAAATGGTCCTCTATGAATCGCGATGCGCGGGAGCCCATCCTGCGGCGTTCGGCGGGTGAGCCTAGTAATCGGCGAAGCGCATCCTCTAATTGACTTCTCAGCGCCTGCGTTCCTTTTGTCGGTAGACAAATACCTCGGCCTTCGGATAACAGCGCTACGTTCGAAATCGGAGCGTCGGTCGCCACTACGGCACATCCAGCAGCCATCGCTTCGAGCACGGCCATCGAAAAGTTCGTGCCTTCCACGCCTGCATAGACGAAGACGTCCGTCCGATGGAGTAGTTCGATTACTTCTTCGCGCTCTACGCCACCACACCACTTGATGGGGACACTTGAGTCCGCGAATTGGCGTTGAAGCGGTTCTCGTAACGGTCCGTCGCCGGCCACGACGATGAGCGAGTTCTTGCGACCGTTCAGAGCGGCAATCGCCGCTGACAGAAAAATCGGCAGGCCTTTCTCAATAGTGGCACGACCGACCGTCGATACGACAATGGCCTCATCATCATCAAGAGCCGGGGGATTCAACGGTCGTCTGGGCCTCGGTGGAATGGTAACTGGATAGCGGTAGTCATGCATTTTGCTAATTGGAACAGCGAACCGACGCCGATAACACTCTCGACTCTCCTCCCCTGCCACTAAGAGGCTGGTGGAGTATTTCGCAGAGAAGGCCGCCAGCCCTTTGAGCAGCCGCCTGTAGAAGCGCTCGAACGGACGGCTCAGCATCCGGGTACTTCCCCGTCTCTTGCTCCAGTAGAAGTCGCTGAAGAGAACCCACACCGAACCGTGGTCCATGATGTACACGGGACAGCGGTAGAGGCTGCCGACCAAACAGCAATACGCTGCGGTGTACGTTCCGTCATGAGCCAAAATAAAATCACATGGCTTGCGACGGAGCAATCGATGTAAGTGCCAGGCTCCGAGCAAGAGGTACACGGGCAAAGTCACTAAGTAAAACGGCGACGACCAGCGAACGCCAAACGTAGTTACCCCTGGAAGAGTTCGCTCACCGCGCCAAGCAAGCACCTGAATACTGGTCGCGTCACTGAGCATCGGTATCAATTCGGAGATGACGCTTGAAACGCCGCCCTTGACGGGATACCCCGTGGTACAGAAGATTCCAGCTGGTAGGTCCCGGGCTGTGTTTCGGGGCTTTGATCGAGCCTTCCCACGCGCAGGCAGCTTGCCCGCGCGTGAGCGGACGTAAGAAATCGACTCGCTCACCTAACCAGTTTCCGGTAAAGGCCGGTCAGTGATTCCGACTCATGCTCCCAGTTGAGACCGGCGAGGACGGCCTCTCGGCCATGGGCTCCCATTTCCGCTGCAATACCTGGATTGTTGACTATCCATAGGAGGGCCTCAGCAATTGCTACCGGATCCGATGGATCAACGAGTATTCCGCAGCGAAACCGCTCCACCAGGCGGCGCCAAAGGGGAAAGTCCGAAGCGATCACAGGAATGCCAGCCGCCATATATTCGAACAGCTTGTTGGGCTGCGCTTGGAGGTGATTTGGGGCTCCCAGAAATGTAACGATGCCCGCCCGCGCCTGTGCCATCAGGCCCAGTGCAGCTGCGCGGGGGACCCACCCTAAGAATTCAACTCGCTTCCACCCTGCCAGCCCGGCCAGGGTTCGGTGAAACTTTTCGGTTTCAAAGTCACCCGCCATTGTTAGTGTCAAGGACTGGACATCGGGAAGCAAGCCCAAGGCCCGAACGACTTGCTCAGTTCCTCGGATCGCCTGAATTGAGCCGATGTATACGACTCGTCGGGGACGAGACGAGTGAGGCATCCTCGCCTGCGCGCCAGCCTCAGCAAGGTGTGGGAAGTTTTGGACCAACGTGGTCTTATGCCGTGGGAAACGCCGGCCTATGGCCGGCGTGGCGACCACGATGCCGTCGAAGACTAATCCTGCAGCCCGCATCAACAGCACTGCAGCCGCCGCTACTGCTGGCCGCAGCTGTCGCGGGATCCAGTCCTTTGTCCGAATATCATCCGGGAGATCCTCGTGGACGTCGAGTATCACCGTGCGGCGCCGAAGTTTCATCAGAAGCCCTATCGGAATCGTCTCCGGGTCGTGAAGATGGTAGATTCTGTAGTTCCCTGTCCAAGCTAGTTTGCAAGCTTCCAGCCAGGTTCGGGTGAAACGTTGTCGACGGTTCGCTGCGATCGGAAGACCTCGCACCAGAATTGGAGGCAAGACTGCATTCGGTCTACCCTGCGCGGCAATCGTCAGCTCGTAGCCTTCCGAGGCTAGCGACTTACATTCTTTCTCGTAGATGCGCACATCGTTGGGTGGATGCGCTGTGGTGAGGTGGAGTACCCGGATGGTGGACGGACCGGTTACACCCTTGGCTTGTGGATCCACGGCGGTCAAGCCCTACTCGCTCCGGGCGCGATTGTCGGTTGTCTGCCATCGGAGTGGTGTCTGCCGACCGCGGCCGAAGATCAAAGGATTACTTGAGCGAGGCATCCTGAGGGATAGACTCGGTCCAGCAGGGTTAGCCAGCTCTGGCAAAAGTGCGCGGCGCTTGACTGGCTTGGCGAGTGTCCACTAGGGGAGAAGGGCGACGATGTAGGAGCTGCTGCTGCTCAGTCAGGATCCACCAGAGCGTCCAGAAAAGGGTTCCCAGAAACGGCAGAGTGATCACATTAACAGTCAACGACATGACAGCTAGGACGGTAACTCCCGCAAATGGTGCGGCCATTCCAGGAGTAGCGTGTCTTGTTATGAGCGAGCGCCACATAGGAACGGCCACGAGCGCCAGAACGACGGCGAGAGCTGGGAGCCCTAACATCGCCCCAACCTCAAGGAATGAATTGTGGGGATGCGCCAGTGGAATTGTTTGTAGCGACGTGCGGTACGACTCGGACTTCGTCAGGTAGCGCTCCCACCCTGTCCCGAGGCCGAATAAAGGGTTGGCAAAGATAACTCGAATTGCGGTCTGAGCTGCCCCGACTCGCAGGTAATCGATTGGAGCGAGATTCTGGAGTCGGAAGAGTGCTGTTTGAGCGAGCTGTGATCCGGTGACAGTAGCGATGGGAATTGCCATTATGGCGAACACGTATAAGGCGCGGACGCGGGTCTTGGAATTAATGAGAATGAGGGCTAGCAAGCCAGCAGGCACTCCGACGAATACTGCTCTGTTGAGCGTTGTTGTCGCGACTGCGAGCAAGACAAGCGCACAGCTAACAGAGAGCCACCTCTTTGGGCCGCGGCTCGCGATGGCTAGCCCGACCCACAAGACGCAACCGAGCGCCATTGCTGCTGCTAGCCAATCCGGATTGAACAGGATCGAGCCCAGGCGCTGAGTGCCCTGAAACGTCGCGCGTTCGACCGTCGGTAGGTAGGCAATTCTGGCACTGGAGAGTTGCGTCAGAAGCGGATGTCCTGCCGCGTACTCTAGGCCGCTGAATAGCCCGATACCAAGAATCGTGAACGCGACGACCCAGATTGCCCTGTTTGTCTGGCGCGGCCCATTCTCGCTGTTTGCCAACATGACCAGCAGCCCAAAGTTCTCAAACACAACCTCGATGTCGTAGGTGACGCTCTCGGTCGGAAAACCGAAGTAAAGAAGGTTGATTAGGGTTAAGGACGCAAAAGCTGCCCAGAGAATTGGAAGCGCCGGTAGGCGCAGTGTTCGACGGGAGGTCACCGCTTGAAGCAGCGCCGAAGCCACCACCAGTGCTAGTGCGACCTCGCCGTAGGTTAGCGAAATGTAGCCCGAGAAGGAAAGCAGACGGATGACCAGCCACACCGCCAGGCGGGCCTCAAGCGAACGTGCGAAGATCAATACCGCGACGAAGGCTACCCCCACGGCTAGGCCCGGTTTGTATACGGTGGCGGCCGCCGTCACGACTGACAGGGATATGGCCAAGGCGACGATGCCGGCGGTCGACCGGTCCTTCACAAGCGTTCCTAGCATGCCCGTACCCGCAAACGGTGGTCCAGCATCCGACCCAGTCCCTCTTCCAGGGTAACTTTGGGTCTGAACTGGAACATGCTCGCAAAGGGGCCTGTGTCCGGTCGAAACCCTATTGCCTCGTGGGCGGTTCCCTCCGTTTGGACGATCACCTCGCGTCCAAGGAAATATCGCGCGGCGCGCGACACCAGATCCCTAACTGAAATGGGTTCTCCTGCTGCGAGGTCAACCGTGACATGGGGGCGCACACCGACACAAACCTTCAGAAGTGCGGCAATCGCGTCTTCAACATACATTGCGTCAATTAGGTTCGAACCGTCTCCATAGATTTTGAAGACACCTCGTCGTTGGATGCCGAGTTCCTCAACCAAACGCGAGTAGATCTTTCGCGCTGGTTCGTGCGGACCGTACGCACCGAAGAATCGAATGATGGCGTGTGATCGGATCTTTCCATCGGCCTGCGCACGCCGCGTGTAAAGCTCGGAGGCGAGTTTTGAGATCGCGTACGGCAACGAAGGCAACACGGGCGTTCCTGGTCCGACTGCGCCGTGAATTCCGTCGTACACCGCTCCCGATGAAAGGAATACGAAATGCTTGATGCTTACGGATTTGAGAACGTTCAAGACGGTCAGCGTATTGGCTTTGAGATCGATCGCGGGCTCCTTGACAGAGAGGGGCACCGAGGTATTGGCAGCCAAGAAGATGCAGAGTTCGAACGTGCTGCGAATACGTCCGAAATGCTCGACGGCATCGCTGATCTCCAGGTCACACCGAATGGCTTCGACCTGACCTTTCCTACAGTGCTCACTGACAAATCGCGGGAAGTCTGCTGACGTTCGGTATGTGGCGGTCACAGACCAATCAGCAGGTGCGCGGAGCAGGAGATTACGACCGAGAAATCCAGAAGCCCCGGTAACCAGGACGTTCAATGCGGAATCAACTCAGCAATCATGAAATTCTCATACCAGTCGACTGTCGCCCGGATGCCATCGGCGAATGATATGCTGGGCTCGAATTTTATTAACTCTCGTGCAAGACTAACGTCGGCGACGTGCCGACGAACATCACCAGCGCGAGGTTCACGGAATTCGATGATTGGTTCACGTCCAACGGCAGTCCCTATTGCTTTGACCACATCTCGCATCGACAGCTCATGTTCGGAGCCGAGATTGACGATTCTTCCCCAAGCCTCATCCGCTTTGGTCAAGCGAATCGCGCCGGCAACAGTGTCGGAGACGTAGATATAATCTCGCGTTTGTGAACCGTCTCCGAAGATTATGACTGGCTCGCCTCTTAGGATCCGGAGGGTTGCCGTCGGAACGATGCCGGCGAACTCGGCCATATTCTGACGGGGGCCGTAATTGTTAAAAGGCCGCACTATGAGGTAGGGCATACCGAAGGTCCGTCCGTAGCTAGCGACCAGTAAGTCAGAAGCGACTTTACTCGCAGCATATGGAGTTGTCCCTTCGAGGGGATGGTCTTCAGCCATTGGTGCTCGGACGCAGCTGCCATAGACCTCTGACGATGAGAAATGGACGAGACGTCCCAACAGGCCCGCTCGCCACGCTTCGCACAGGCTCAGACAGCACATTGTGGTTTCAGCAAAGCTTTCTGCGGGACGGACTAGAGACGCTGGCAGCGGCACTACCGCTAGGTTGAAAACGACGTCCGGCCGTATGTCTCGAAAAAGCATCAATGTCGCGTGACGGTCTGAGACATCAAGCTCGACGAAAGCCACCTTGCTTGATCTCAGGGCTTTCGTTAGATTGCTCTTGCGTCCCAAGGAGAGGTTATCCACCGCCGTCACGCTGCGAACCGGCTCTAACGCCAGCGCGTCAACGAGGTGGCTGCCGATGAAGCCGGCAGCGCCGGTAACCACAACGGCCTTGCCCGTCAGATCCATGCTGATCCGCTCACCACGAGCCGATTTCCCTCCCCCGGACGATCAGCCAGTGGTGACCACCTCTGGTTTAGTGAGGAGGCCGACGAGATGCGATTGAAGGAGCCATACGTTCTGCAAAATTGAGGCGACAGCTTGGCTGTGAGGCACCAACGCGCGCGCTATGGGTGGCGCTAAGGTGGCGCGCCGGACCATTGTTCGGTAGCCATGAAACAGTCGCCTCAACTCCCTTCGCCCAATGGCATGGGTGTCGCGGTTATGCGGATTGATCCAGAAGTCGTACCACATGAGGCGCCCCCCTGGCTTCAGCACCCGATCAATCTCCTTGGCTGCTTGCTTTCGCACCACATCGTTGGGAATGGATGTGAAAGTCGTGAACTGTGTGACCAAGTCAAACCGCTCACCAGCCCAGGGGAGCGCTGCTGCGTTTCCTTCAGCGATGTCAATCTCCGGATGGATTGATCGAGCTCTTAGAACGCAGTCCCCCCGAACGTCGATGCCGTGAAGCAACTGCGGTGAGGCTCCCCATGACATTAGCCGTAGAAAGAGCCCACCGCCGCCGCAGCCGACATCAAGGATCTCTAGACCAGAAAGATCGGACAGGCCGTCTTTCGCCAACATGGTTGCGAGTACACGCTCCCTTTGTTGAATCGCCATAAGGTTCGCAATATTAAGAGAGGCGTATCGTTCTGCCCCCCGTCGCTGGGGGTTAACTGACGTAAAGATCTGGTGTGTTCGGGCCAAGCCACATATCATATTAGGGTGCCGTCGACAAGTTCAATATCGACCGACCGGCCTATCATTCGCATTGCCTCCGTAGAGATCACAGCAGCAGAAATCGACCGGGTCGTCAAGGTCCTTAAGTCGGGAAATCTCCGCCAAGGAGGACTCTGCCTGGAGCTTGAGGCCCGCTTTGCTGAGACCGTCGGGGCGCGCCACGCCATCGTGGTCAGTTCGGGGACGGCGGCGCTTCACCTGGCCTGGCTCGCCCTTATTGCGCCAGGCGACGAAGTGCTCGTTCCGGCGTTTACCTTCTTCGCCACGGCAAGCTCCGTCTTGATGGCCGGCGGCGTTCCGATCTTCTGCGATGTTGACCATCGAACTGGCACGATCGACGTTGCCGATGCGCGGAACCGGATAGGCCCGAAAACCCGAGGGATTGCCCCAGTCCACCTATATGGTGGTGTCGCGGACGTTGACGGCGTCCGGCAACTGGCTCGCGAGCATAACCTCAAGATCGTCTGGGATGCCGCTCAGGCTCATGGGAGCCGGCTGAGGGGAAACGACGTCGGCTGCCTTGCCGACGCGGCTTGCTACTCGTTCTACGCGACTAAGACGATGACCACGGGCGAGGGCGGCATGATTACCACAAACGACGATGAGCTAGCAGGCCGGTTGCGCCTCCTGAGAAGTCATGGGGAAACGCAGCGGTACCTGCACACACAGCTCGGCTACAACTATCGGCTCACCGATATCCAGGCAGCGATCGGGCTCGGTCAGCTCGAGCGATTGGCGGATAACGTTCGGGTGCGCCGGCGCAATGCCGCGTATCTCAACGAGCGGCTGGCGGACCTCCCTGGTGTTAGTTTGCCTTTCGAGCTGGAAGGCAGCGGGCATGCCTATCACCAGTACACCGTCCAGATTGATCCAAATTCTGCCGGGACGACCAGAGACGATTTGGCGAAGGCGCTACAGGAGGCTGGCATAGAAACCGCTGTGCACTATTCCCGTCCGCTTCACCGCCAGCCCTTATTCGCCAGCGCGGACACGGCCAACCTTCCGACAAGCGAACGGCTGGCGCAGCGCGTCTTGTCCCTTCCGATCCATCCGCACCTGACCATCGCGGACCTGGAGCGAATCGCCTTTGCGGTAAGGAACGCCGTACCGGCCAGGTCGGCTGCCTAATCGAACCCTCGAGAGCGCCACAGCCTTGAAGGTGCTAAGCGTCGTTGGTGCCAGGCCCCAATTCATCAAAGCGATGCCTGTGAGTCGATTCTTGCGGGCAAAGTATCAGGAAGTTCTGGTGCACACCGGCCAGCATTATGACGACATGATGTCCGATGTTTTCTTTCGCGAGCTTGCACTTCCTGCTCCCGAGCGGAACCTCGGTGTTGGGTCGGGCAGCCATGCGACGCAAACGGGCCGGATGATGATCGAGTTGGAGCCGGTTATGCTGGCCGAGCGTCCGGACTGGGTGCTGGTCTACGGGGACACCAACTCAACACTGGCGGGAAGCCTCGTCGCGGCCAAGCTGCATCTGCCTCTGGCCCACGTCGAGGCAGGCCTGCGCAGCTTCGACCGGCTCATGCCCGAAGAGGTGAATCGCGTGGTGAGCGACCATCTCAGTGATCTGACCTTTTGTCCGACCGAGACAGCGGTTACCAACCTTGCACGGGAGGGCATCAGCGACGGCGTCCATCTCGTCGGCGACGTTATGTACGACGTCTTTCTCGAGCACTTCATGAAGGCTCGGGCCAGGCGGCTAAGGATTTTGGCTGAGCCAACTCTTCAGGATGGATTCGTGCTGGCGACCATCCATAGAGCAGAAAACACCGATGACCCGCTTCGGCTGTCCGCCATCATGGAAGGGCTCGCAGGGTCCGGTATGCCCATCATTTTTCCGGCGCACCCGAGAACGAAGGTGGCCCTGGATGCGGCGGCGATCCCAGTCGCTTCGTCAGTGACGCTCCTACAGCCCCTCGGATACCTCGATATGGTTGCGCTCGAGGCCGCAGCCGAAGTCATCGTGACCGATTCGGGCGGCGTGCAGAAGGAAGCCTATTTTGCGGGCACCCCATGCGTGACGGTCCGGGAGACGACCGAGTGGCCCGAGACTGTCAAGATCGGATGGAACCGACTCGTTGGCGTCAGTCCGGCTCTTCTAAGCGAGGCTGTGCGCTCATTCCGGCCGGCCGGCGAGCGTCCGCCCTATTTCGGCGACGGTCATGCGGCCGAGAAGATCGTTAGCGCGCTAGCAGCCTGACCCTTTCTCCTCGTAGATAGCGTCGCTTGCAGCTGGGACAGACAAGATGTTTTCCATCCCCCGCTAGTTTTCGCCCGCAGACGCACACGAAGCCGACTAGCCGTCCCGGTAAACCCATGACCAAGCCGTGGTCGGGGACGTCCGAGACGATAAGCGCGCCGGCGGCGACCAGCGCCCAACGGCCGATCGTGAGGCCGGGCAGAATGGTGGCGTTTGCGCCCAGGGAGGCGCCGAACTTGACGAGGGTCGGAACCACCGTCCAATCGTCGGCGCCCTTGGGCAAGCCGTCATCGGTCACCGCTCGCGGGTACTTGTCGTTCGTAAAGCACACGTGTGGACCGACGAAGACTCCGTCCTCGATCCGGACGCCCTGGAATACGGAAACGTTGTTCTGAATCTTGACGCGCTTACCAATCTGGACATTCTCGCCAACGTAAACGCCTTGTCCCACCACACAGTCGGAGCCGATACGGGCGCCTGACTGGACGTGTGTGAACTGCCAGATTTTCGTCCGGAGCCCGATTCGCACGCCGGGATCGACGACCGCCGACGGGTGGATGAAGACGTCTTTCATTTGGCTGACGGTAGTATCTCGGAAAGTGCCGGGCCGTAGTGAATTCTTGCCGTTCTCACCACCCCTGATCGGACAGGAAGAAATTGACGAGGTGGTGGACAGCCTTCGCTCTGGCTGGATCACCACCGGCCCCAAGGCTGCCAGATTCGAGGAAGACTTTCGTCGATTCGTCGGCGCTGAAAAGGCCCTGGCGCTGAACTCGGGTACTGCCGCCCTTCACCTGGGGCTCGTCGCCCTGGGGGTTGGGGCCGACGACACCGTCATCAGCACTCCGATGACGTTCGCCTCCTGCATCCACGTTATCGAGCACACCGGTGCCCGGCCGCTTTTGGTTGATGTCGACCCGGAGACCCTCAATATTGACCCGGCGGCTGTCGAGAAGGCGCTAGCTGGAAGTGGGGCCCGCCGGGTCAAGGCGATGATCCCCGTCCATCTTTACGGCCAGCCGTGTGATATGGAGGCGCTGCTCAACCTGGCGGACTCGCAGAATGCTGGGATAGTCGAGGACGCAGCCCATTCGCTTCCTGCCTCTGATAAGGGGCGAATGATCGGCGCCGGGGACGCGAAGCATCCCAAACGGCTGGTGGCCTTCTCCTTCTATGCGACGAAGAACCTGACGACGGGCGAGGGCGGCATGCTGACCGGACCGCAAGACCTAATCGACACCGCGCGAATCTGGAGCCTGCATGGGATGAGTCACGATGCTTATAAGCGGTACTCGGCCGAAGGCTCCTGGTACTACGAGGTCGTAGCTCCCGGCTTCAAATACAACATCAGCGACATCCAAGCAGCGATTGGAATTCAGCAACTAGCTCGGCTTGGAGCAATGCAGCGGCGCCGCCGCGAGATCGTCCGGCTATACCAGGCCGGCTTGCTAGATCTGGATGCTTTGACGTTGCCGCTCGCGCGGCCAGGCATCGAGCATGCCTGGCATCTCTACGTGATTCGTCTCAATCTGGACCGTCTCACAATCAACCGCTCGAGCTTCATCGAGGAACTGAGGAGGCGCAACATTGGCACGAGCGTGCATTTCATCCCAGTCCACCTTCAGCCGTTCTATCGCGATAAGTACGGGTATAAGCCTGACGATTTCCCCGTCGCCTACCGCGAGTACCAGCGCATCGTCTCGCTGCCGCTCTATCCGCGCATGACCGACGGCGATACTGGCGACGTCGTGGAGGCAGTCCGAGACGTCGTAAGGGCCTTTCGACGGTAGGCCGCTCAGTCCCTCGAGGCGGCTACCGGCTGCGCACTTGCTGCGGCGCGGCCTGCGCCGTTCCCATCGGCACTGCCCGCGAGTCGCATCAATTCAGTCACCAAGCCTCCTGGATTTCCGTTGGTTGAGAGCTCGAGCAGACGGTGAACGCCTTCCTGAAGATGACCGTTCCCATCATCGTTAGTTGATGACTTGACCCGATGGACGAGCGGATGGTCGGTCGGCTCCCGACCCTCCTCGGGGAAGACGAGCTCCTCGTGCAACTTCTCGCCTGGACGCACGCCCGTATACACGATGCCGATATCAACTTCCGGCCGGAGCCCGCGCATGCGAATCATCTTTCGCGCCAGGTCGTCGACGCGGATCCTCTCCCCCATCTCCAACATGAAGAGGTCGCCGCCCTGTGTGTAGCTGGCCGCCTGGATGATGAGCCCGGCAGCCTCGGAAACGTCCATGAAGTAACGGGTCATGTCTGGGTGCGTAACTGTCACCGGCCCACCCAAATCGATCTGCTTCGCGAACGTCGGCACCACGCTGCCGCGGCTGCCGAGCACGTTTCCGAACCGCACGGCCGTGCACCGCGTTACTTCGCCTGATCCGGTTCTGGTACGCTCGCCGCCCACGACCAGCATCTCGGCGATGCGTTTGGTCGCGCCCATGACGGAGTGAGGCTCGACCGCCTTGTCCGTTGAGACCAGTACAAAGTATCGGGCGCCGTAGCGGCGTGCCATCTCGAGGACGACTGCGCTGCCGCCAACGTTGACCTTCACCGCCTCCTGAGGGAAGCGCTCCATCAGTGGCACATGTTTGTACGCGGCCGCGTGAAAGATCACCTGCGGCTTGAACTCGTGGAACACGGCGTCCATGCGCGCCGCATCCGTCACGTCACCAACAACAATGCTCACGCTGACTTGGCGGAACGAAGCCCGAAGGGCGAGCTCGAGATCGTAAAGACCGGTTTCATTGTTATCGAGGACCACCAGTTGTTTCGGCTGGAATCGAGCAACCTGGCGACACAATTCGCTGCCCACGGAGCCGCAGCCACCGGTGATCATGACCACCTGGTCGAGAAGAACACGGTCGCATGCCTCGCGGTCCAATTGGACGGCCTGCCGACCCAGCAGATCTTCGACGCGCACCTCGCGGAGAAATGGCGCCGTGTTGGCAACGCTCACCACCTCGAAGACATTGGGGATGATCCGGATCTGGGCGGAGGTCTTTTGGGCCGCCGTTAGGATCTGGCGCAGGTCTTCACCGCGCACATTGTTGATGGCGATGATGATCAAGTCGATCCGTTGCCGCTCCACAATGCGAGCCAGCTCGTTCCGGCCTCCCAGGACCGGCAGGCCGTGAATCCGTTGGCCGCGCTTCCGTGGGTCGTCGTCTGCGAAACCCGCCACGTCATATATTTCCCCAGACTGATTGGTAAGGAAGCGGAGCGCGAGGTGCTGCCCAGCATCTCCGGCTCCGTAGATGATCGCGCGCGTGCCGTCACCGTCTGCCCGACTTCTTGGGGAGAGCCCGCGCAACAGGCGTGAGCGATATCGGATCAGGACCATCCCGCACGCGGCGAAAAACCCGCCGAGCAACAACACGCCGAGTGGCAACGATCGCGGCCCTTTGTTCCCACTGTAGAGATCGATGCCCATGGCGATCGCAGTTGCCGTCAGGCTGGCGCCGAAAATGGGCCGCACGTCGGCCGCTGTGGCAAAGCGCCAGATTCGGCGGTGCACGCCCCAGAGAGAAGTCATGACGAGGTAGAGCGCAACCAGGGGCAATATCCACCGGGTCATCGATGACAGGTAGCCGCTCAGCTCCGAGGTCGGATAATCCAGGAGCCGAAGAAAGAGGGCCGCGTAGAAGGCGATCGCGATGACCGGCGCATCGAGCAGCAGCCAGGGGACGTGTCGGCGAATGGATCGTGCCAGCCACCGGAAGGCGAAGGAGTCCAGGCCGAAGACGGCGCCGACAGTCTCCCCGATGATCCTCAGGTCTGTCCAAAAACTGTTGTGGAGAAGGTAGCGGAGGTCGATCGCGAGTTTGTCCGGAAGAATGACGTCCGCATACCTCGCGGCATTAGACCCGATCTCCTTCTCCTCGTTCCTGTATGCGAGCGACGCCGGGCTCGTCATGCCAGGCCGGAGCGCAAGGAGACGACGGAAGAGCGGCGGGTAACGGTCCACCATCTCCTGGATCTCAGGGCGTGGCCCGACCAGGCTCATATCTCCCCAGGCGACGTTGATCAGTTGGGGCAGTTCGTCGAGTTTCGATCGGCGAAGGCGGCGACCCAGAACGGTAATCCGCGGATCATCCTGTGCGGTGATGCCCGGCCCGTGACGATCGGCGTCGGACACCATCGTTCGGAATTTGTAGATCCGAAAACGCCTCCCGTTCCTCCCGACGCGCTCGCCGCGGTAAAACACGGGCCCCCGGGAGTCGCGCTTGATCAGGATGGCAATCAGAAAGAAGAGTGGCGCCAGGACAACGAGTGAAACGACGGAAACCGCCAGGTCGAACCATCGCTTCACCATGGACCCTGGCCTACCCCCTGCTGCCCGCTGCCGGGGTCTCCTTCTCGTCGGGCCTTAGTGCTGCGGTTTCCGGGGCGACCTTTCCATTGGGATGCCCGTAGTTGTAGTTGTAGGCGTCGTAGTAATAGTTCCCGCCGGCAGCCTTCATCTTGTTCATCACAGATCCGAGCACTTTGGCTCCGACCCGTTCGAGCGCCTGCTTCGCATGCTGCACCGCCGGATAGGTTGCCTTGTTGGTGTCAATCACGAGGATGGCGGCGTCGGTGTTGGCGGCGAGCACTGGGGCGTCGGTAACCGCATTTACCGGCGGCGTATCGATCACGACGTAGTCGAAACCCTTTCGGAATCTCGAGAGTAGTGCCTTCATTTGGGCCGAGCCCAGCAGTTCCGATGGGTTTGGAGGCGTCGGTCCCGATGCCAGGATGACGAGATCCTTGACCTGCTCGTCGGGTATGAACAGTGCCGATTCGGGCATGTCCTGGACGAACAGATTCGAGAGGCCCACGTTGCGCACCCTGCCGAACATTCGGTGTTGCGAGGGACGCCGGAAGTCAGCATCGACAAGCAGCGTCGGGTGGCCGGCCTGTGCCAGCACAAGGGCGAGGTTGGCGGCCGTTCGTGATTTGCCCTCATTAGGGACAGCAGAGGTGATAACCACCGTTTTCACCTCCCTGTCGACGCTCGAGAATACGAGGTTGGTTCGCAGTGCCTTGTAGGCCTCGACTACAGGCGAGTCGCCGCCCAGCGTGACGAGTTCGCCGCGTCGGCCTGGCTTCGCGGGGACGTAAGCAATATGGCCAAGAGGCATGAGGCCGACGCGCTCGCGCAGGATCTCATCGCTTCGCACGGACTGATCCATGTAGTCGAAAAGAAACGCCAGACCACCACCGACAGCCAGTCCTGCGAGGGCCGCCAGGGCGACGTTGAGTAGCGGCCGCGGCATTACTGGCTCAGTTGGCAGGGTTGCCGGTGCGTACGGTATTAGGATGTCAAGCGAGCTGGTGCCTGGCAAACCCCTGAAATAGGCCAGAAAATCGTCGACGAGCAAGTTGGCTGTTCCTTGGGAACGGGCTGGGTCGGTGTCCTGAACAGCGACGTCAAGGATGGTGGTGTTCGGCTCTGGTGTCACTGTAATTCGGTGGGAAAGGCTGGCGGGATCAGTGTTCAGAGCCCGGTCGGAGATAACCTTCTCGAGGACCGGTCGGGCCGTTATTAAGCGCGCATACGTTCGCAAAATCTCGTCTACCGTCTCGGGTGCCACTGTCCCCGGAGTACCCGCAAGCGGCTGGGTCGGCTTCACTAGGAGCGTTGCCTGTGCCTCATAAATCTTCGGCAGCTGCAGGCTGATCAGCCCCGCCGCCAGGGCTGCCACGAGCGGGCAGAGGATGATAAGCCAGGCCCAGCGGCGGGCCACACGCCAGTAATGGATCAGTTCCATGGCGATCGCTTAATGCGTGAACTTAAGCGCTCTTTACAACCCAATAGCCACCCCTCAGTGGTGGGATCCTTCCCGGAGCCCTCTGCCGACCTATAGTAACGAACGTGGCCGGAGGGTCAAGAAGCCCGAGCGTCCGGGTCGACCTTCACCTGCACAGTTCCGCTTCGTTTGACTGCCGGGTGCCGCCCCTTGAGGTGGCCCGCCGATGCGGCCAGTTAGGCCTCTCCCCCATTTTCCTGACCGATCACGAGGGGATTGGCGGCGCCGAATCCCTTCTCAAAGCCGGTCACGCCGCCATCGTGGGCCAGGAAATCCTAACGACCGAAGGCGAGATCATTGGCCTCTTTCTCGAGACGCCTGTTCCCAGCCGACTATCGCCGGAGGAGACCGTCGACGCGATCAAAGCCCAAGGCGGATTGGTCTACCTCGAGCATCCCTACGACGCCGGCCGGCGCAATCTCCGGGAAGAGGCGATCGAGCGAATCGCGAGACAGATCGACATCGTCGAGGTCGTCAATGGTCGGTCGCGACCGGAGGTCAACCGGCTAGCGGAAGAGCTCCGTAGCACCCTCGGGGTACCGGCCGGCGCCGGCTCGGACGCTCACACCCTCAAGGAGATTGGCTGGGTCTACGTCGAGATGGAGGCCTTTAATGGCGCAACTGACTTTCTCGCCAAGCTGCGCGGTGGCAAGGTGGTTAGCCGCCCGAAGGGCTGGAAGCTCGGCACCAACCGGCTATCGCTGTTTCGCGCTCGCTAAAAAGCGGAGGCTGGCGCCGGGAACGGTCGGTTCGGACAGGTGAAATCGTGCTTGCCACCGTGCGAGCCGTCGCCAAAGCGACCGCAGTTGTCGCGGCTCGGAGTCGAAACGGTGTGGCCCCCGCCCTGGGTGCTTAGCACGACCTCACCGGTCTCGCCCATAAGTAATGTAGACGCTCCGGCAGACGATGACGATCCCGCGGACGATGACAACCCTCTGAGCAAAGTCGGCGACCCAGCGCTTCCTGTGGTCCCATTCGTATTACTCGCGGCCTGGTTTCCGCTTCGTGCCACTAAGACCGACGGAAAGCTGATGTGGGCAGCCGGAGCCACCGACTGGAGCACCATGGCCGCCCTGGCAGGCATCAGAAACGAGATGGCCAGAAGCACCGTCATCAGGACGGTTGGGATCAGCAGGAGCTTTTTCATGGGGACACCTCGCACTTTACTCCTCCTAGCCACGGTCTGCCCAGGGTGGGGATCCGTCACTAATTACGGGTTGACGATCAGCAGGACCGTTAGCCGGCTGGGCGAAACGCTCGCCAGCCCTGCCGACAGCGGGAACGGCCCGGCGCCAGCTCGGATGGTTCCGCCCCCGGCGTGATTGGCCTTCCATTTGAGGCGCACGTCATAGTTATTCGCGCGCGCCATCGGAACCACAGCCTGGACGAACGCGGCATTCGGCGAGTCAACGGCCGTACCCCCACTCTCGGCCCAGGCGACGATGTTCTGGGGGCCCGACGACGGGTTGATATAGATTCCGATGTCCTGGTTGAAGCCGGCCGTGTCCGTATAGAGGCTGGCATTCCCGCTGATGAACGCGTAGCAATCGAACAACGGGGTGATGCTCAGCTCCAGGTCGGGTCCGCCATTCAGCCCCACCGAGGTGTCGGGCATCATGTCCAAAAAGGTCGCGCCATCGCTGTTGTGGAGGGCGAGCAACTTGGTCGTGGACGCGCTGAACAGAGATTGGTTGAGTCCGCCAAGCTGGACGGGTATCCAGGTCCCACCAGGGAGCGACACGTACAAGACGCCGTTGGCATCGCGCACCTGCTCGAAGTCGTTTGGGGCGAAGTTCGGCGGCCCGGCCGGCGGGGTGGTTAGGCTCTTGCTCAGAAGGGGAAGCTGCAACATCCGGCCGCTGCCTAGCGCGGCGATATCGATGCCGCCACTGCCGCCAACCACCCCATACCCTTTGTCCGACTCTCCGGTGACACCGATGCCGGTGGTCCCTCCGCCCCAACCGTTCAGGCCTTCCGAGACCCGTTCTGGACCGAATGGGGTCGAGACCGTGGCGAGGCCACCCACGCCCTGGATCGGAGCGAAACCCGGATAATCGATCACGCCGCTGACGGTGGGCAGGGTGCCGCCCGGGCCGATCGCGCCGATCAGCGGGATGCTCTGGAGGTTGGGCGGGCTTGACGAGGCGGTTGGCTGGACGGTCGTCGTCGTGGTCACGCCCTGGCCGGTCGCCTGGAACAGGGGGGTCGGGGCGGCGCCGGTGGTCGGAAAGATGTCCGTCGTGTTGGCGGCATCGTTCGTTGTGCTGTTGCCGAGGACCAGCGGGGTATTCGACGCGGCGGCGGCCGGCAGGGCCCCGAGGAGGATGGAGCCCGCGGCGCCCGCGGCGGCGGCGCCGGCCAGCTTGAGGACGTCGCGGCGGCTCTGGGGCGGATTGCCATGGGCATGTCCGTTCCCGTTTCCGTCGCCGGCCGGGTGCTGGGCGGACTCCAGCATCTCGAGGCGGGCCGTCAGCGCCTGGACCTGTTCTGTAAGGCGCGCCACTTCATCGGGCTGTCGCCCACGTGGCTTGCGTAATCCTCCCATCCGAAAGCCCCTCCTCCTCAAAATCAACGCTAGTCGAACGTCGACGACTGGCTGTCCTTCACCGCTTGCGATCGGAACCGTTCACGGCGGCTGATCGAGGCCGTGACGGGTTGGAGCCGCTGGCTCTCCGAGGGATCGATCGGCGTGCCTCGCAGGTCGCGAAAGCCGCCGGCGCGCAGGGGGGTCGGTACTTTAACAGGACGGATCAGGCCCTTTCGTCTCGCCAAACTGCTCCTCCTTCCCTGGGCGCGAGGTTGGATTCCGAGTGTAACTGGACGGGAAGGGATATTCAAGCCGTCCGGCAAATTCAGCCCGTCCGGGCAATTCTGGTAAAAAGGAGGCTCCGACATCAGGGAAGGAGGTCGGCTCCATTGTTGAAGCCGTTGCTTCGGCTCTCCAGTGCGTCGCTCTTAGCGCTTTGCGCCCTCTTGATCCTGGGTAGCCTCAGCGCGTTTGCCTACACGAGCGGCAGCATCGGCTATGACATCAGTTATCTGAACTGCGGCACGACGTATCCGTCGAACGTTCGGGTGGGCGCGCCCCCGGTGGTACAGATTCCATCTCCGATCCATCTTGGTCGCGGAGAAGCTCCCGTCGCACTTCCGCAGTCACCGGCCCGGACCGTGGCGCGTCTCGCCCCCCCGGCCGTGAAGACCGCCGCTCCCCACGCGAGCTTCGGCATCGTTGGGGTCGACACAGGCTTTCCATTCATGTCCGCCACGCATCCGGGGAATCCGTGCCTTGCTGATGAGTACAACCACACGCCGATGGCCGGCCTCTACATCAACACGGGATACGACGCGATTTACACGGACGCCAATCACACGACACCATCCTGCTCGGCCCAGTCCGCGGCCGTCGCCGGCAGCACCGCGCAGAAGGCAGCATGGGCGGTCGGGTGCAGCGAAGCCCAAGGGGACACTTCGTATGCAACCAGCCAGGGCATCACCAGTCCGGTCGGGTGGTGGCTCGACGTCGAGACGGCTAACAGCTGGTGTGGTCAGCACGGCGTCAGCTGCGATCTGACGCTCAACCAGTACACGATCCAGGGCATCATCGACACGCTGACGCACATTGGCGCCGTTCCGGTCGGGATCTACTCCAACAACTACATGTGGTCGGCCATCGTCGGGACGAACGCCGTGCACGGCGCGACGTCGGACTGGTACGCCACCGGCACGAATACGGCGCACAGCGCCGCGGGCTACTGCTCGAACAGCTTCAGCTTCTCTGGCGTGCCCGTGTCGCTGGCGCAGTTCGTGAGCGGATCGGTCGACCGCGACTACGCCTGTTAGCCCTACTTACCCTTCGGACGGGGTCGCTCTTCCATGGGCGGCAGCCCGAGCTCCTCGATCTCTTCGAGCTCGCGACTTCTCGCCTGCAAATGCGCCACCGCAGCCTTAGCGTCCAGGTCCGGCATCGCCGTCAGGAGATCGTGCCAGGCCTCTCGAGCGAACGATTCATAACGTTTGGCCTTGAACGCCGCCACTTGCGCGTTTCGGACCGTCTGTAAACTCGCCGCGACCGCCCCGAGCGCCGCACCAAAAAGAGTGGCGAAGCCCAGGACGTAGCGCCACCCTCCCGCAAGGCCCGACAAAACGCCGCCGCCCGAGGCCGCGGCGAAAAACGCCCCCAGCCCTCCAAGCGACCAGTTGGCCCGGTCCCACGCTCGACGAGTGCGTCGCTCCCTCATCCAAAGGACTTCGGCGCGTTGCGCCATTGCCTGCATCAGCTCGATCGCCGCTCCTTTGGTCGCTCCATTTGGAAGCGGTTTGTTCGCGACCGCGGCCGCGATCGCCTCCTTTGTCCTGGTCGCTAAGACGCTGGGATCGATACCGACGACCCATTCGTTGTCCGCGGTGGGACGGAGACCTCTCCAGAGCATGAACGCCCCGACGACGAGGGCGGCCCCGCCGAGCCCACCGCCTCCGGTCAAAATCCAATTCCGCGGCTCGACGCCGGTGGTCGTCAGGCCGACGCCGATTGCCGTTGTGATGGCCGCCACGCCGACCACCGCCAGCAACGCGCCTACGACGAGGTCCGGTAGCTGCAACCGAGCCCCTGGTTGGTCGGACGCTGCGGGAGCTTCCTCAGTCAAGCGTCAGTACCACCTGGCCGTAGACGGTGATGCATCTGCGCCCTACAGCAGTGTGGGTTGACACCTCGGGATCGTCAAGCCGCTGAGACGATCGGAGGGTCATCCTGCCCGAAGGGGCAGCAACGCCTGCACCGCTTGCCCGGCCACGCCGTTACTGTCATGCTGGCACGAACCGGCCGTCGTCAACGCGACCAAGGAGGGGAACCGATGGGGGGTCACCTGACGCAGCGTTCTCAGCGAGTCACCTCGCTATTAGTCGCCGGGGCTTTACTGTTGAGCTTGGTCACGATCTTTCCGGGCCCCTTCAAGCCAACACCGGCAGCCGCCGCGGCGACGTATCCACCGGTCAACGTCTATGTGGGATACGCGGACAACCTCCGCTCCTCGCCCTTCTTCCCCAATCCCTGGGCGGGCTCGGCGAACACCAACTTTGTCGGGTCCACCGTCAACGGCATCTACGACACCGGTGGTATCCGAATCGACAACCCCTCCGGCAGCGTTATCACGGTGGGCGACACGTCCGTCGACGTCGGATCGAACCACTACGACCTCTGGGGCTCCAATACGGTGCCGGCGCATGGCCACCTGGTCCTCGCGCAAACCGGCTACAACGGCAACTACAACTTCGATACCTCGGACACCGGGAACGGCACCTGTTCGAACGATCACCTGGTGCCCACGGTTCACGTCACGATCAACGGGATCACGACGACCTACACCGACACGCGTCAGGTGCTGAATACCGGCGGCCGCGATCTCGCCGGTTGCCCCAATGGAACCAACGAGTCACACCAATGGCAGTCGGTCGGCGGCGGGCCGAGCGCGGGTGAGACCCAGGGTGGGGGCAGTCCCAGCGAACCGCACCCGACCACCTGCCATCACGGGGCGTTCCCCGTCAATTGCGCGACCGGCGAATTCTTCCACACCTACCTCGACCTGGCCGTACCCGGACGTGGGATCCCGCTCTTGTTCACGCGGACCTACTCCTCGCTAGTGGCCAGCCAGAACACCGTGCTTGGCTTCGGGTGGACGGATGGCTACAACATGTCGCTGGCCGTCGATTCCGGCAGCGGCGTCGTCACCATTACCGAGGAGACGGGCTCGCAGGTCACGTTCACCCCGGTCCCGTCCGGCTACGAGCCACCCAGCCGCGTGATGGCGACCCTCGTCAAGAACTCGGATAACACCTTCACCTTCACCCGCTGGAACGGAGAGCAGTTCCTGTTCAGCACCGCCGGGCAGCTGCTGCGCGACAGCGATCGCAACGGCTACGCGAGCGTGCTTTCGTACAACGGGTCAGGCCTGCTGTCGAGCCTCTCCGATCCCGCGGGACGGAGCCTCATCCTTGCCTACTCCGGCGGGCTGCTGACGTCCGTGACGGATCCGATCTCCCGCACGGTGTCGTTCGCCTATGACGGCTATGGCAACCTGGTGACCGCCACGGACGTGAACGGCGGCGTCACGCACTACACGTATGACGCCAACCATTTGCTGCTGACCATGACCGACCCGCGCGGCGGCGTCGTGACCAATGTCTACGACGACAGCGGGCGGATCACGAGCCAGAGCGACCCGATGAATCGGGCCACGAATTACGCCTACACAACGACGGGCACGACGATCACCGAGGCAAAGGGCAACGTCGAGGTCCAGCAATACCAGAACAACGAACTGACCTCGTTGACGAAGGGCTACGGGACCCCCCAGGCCGCCACCTGGACCTATGGCTACGACCAGGCCACGCTCGCCCTGACGTCGCTGACCGATCCGAACAACCACACCTGGACGTTCACCGACGACAGCTACGGCAATGTTCTCACGTCGGTCGATCCGCTGAATCGCACCGCGACCTTCGCCTACGACAGCCTCAACGATCTGACCTCCTTCACCGATCCATCCAACGTGACCACGACCTTCAGCTACGACAGCACCGGCAACCTGCAGTCGGTCTCGCGGCCGCTCACGTCGACGTCCCAGACCGAACAGACAACGTTTGTGTACGGCGACATCTCCCATCCAGGTGACGTGACCTCCTACATCGACGCGACCGGCAAGACCTGGGCGCTTAGCTACAACGGTGCCGGCAACGCCACCAGCCTGGCCGATCCGCTCGGCAACAAGACGACGCTCGCCTACGACGCGATCGGACGGCTGACATCTGTCGTCAATCCGCGCGGCAACGTCGCCGGCGGTAATCCGTCCGCCTTTACCACCAGCTACACCTACGACGCGTTTGGAGATACGACCAGGATCACCGATCCGCTGGGACACAGCGCCACCGCGACCTACGATGCCGACGGCAATCGAACGCTGATCACCGATGCCCTGGGTCACCAGACGGCGTACGCCTACAACCCCGACAACCAGGTGTCGGCGATTACGCGCGCCGATAACACCAGCCAGAGCAACGCCTACGACGCCAACGGCAACCTCACCAGCCAGACCAACGGCGTCGGCAGTACGACCATGTACACCTACGATCCGCTGGATCGGTTGAGCTCCACGATCGATCCGCTGAATCGGATGACCACCTACGGCTACGACGGGAGCGGCAACACGACTAGCCTCATCGACCCGGCCGGTCAAACCACCGGCTTCAACTACGATGCGGCCGACCAGCTGGTCGGCATCACCTACTCGGACGGTAAGACCCCCAACGTCGCCTTCACCTACGACGCGCTGGGTCGGCGGCTGACGATGGTAGATGGCACTGGCACCACGCACTACAACTACGACTCGCTGAACCGGCTGACGGGCTCGACCAACGGCGCCGGTCAATCGGTGAGTTATGCCTATGACCTCGCCGGCCGCCTGACGGCGCTCACCTATCCAGGCGGCCACGTCGTCAATCGCGCGTACGACGCCATCGGTCACCTCACCTCAGTCACCGACTGGCTCAACCACGCGTCCACCTTTGCGTACGACGCGGCGGGCAACCTCACGACGGAGAACTACGCGAACACAACCCAGGCCGCGTATTCCTACGATGCTGCGGATCAGCTGAGCAGCATCGCGGACAGTAAGAGCGGAACCGCCTTCGCCAGCTTTACGTATACGCGCGACGCGAACGGGCAGATCACGTCAGAAGCGTCAACCGGACTCGGCCAGTCGAGCCAGAGCTATAGCTATGACCAGGTCAATCGCCTGACCGGCATCAACGGCTCGAACTATGGATACGATGCCGCTGACCAGATCGTGAAGCTGGCGTCCGGCGCCACCATGGCGTACGACGCGGCCGGCGAGGTCACCAGCCTGACCCGATTCGGCGCGCAAACCGCCTTTACCTACGACGCCCGTGGTAACCGCGTTTCTGGTGTTTCACCCGAGGGGACGGCCGCGACCTACACCTACGACCAGGCCAATCGGCTGACTGGATTCCAGACCACGCCGCCCGCCGCCTCCACACTGATCAGCGCAGGCGAGTATCACAGCCTGGCGGTGCGCGTCGACGGCACCGTGTGGGCCTGGGGCTACAACGCCTTTGGCCAGTTGGGCAACGGCACGACGACCAACTCGAGTGTGCCGGTGCAGGTTCCTGGCATCGTTAGCGCGACCGGCGTCGCGGCGGGCGCCATGCACAGCGTCCTTCTCCGATCGGACGGCTCGGTCTGGACCTGGGGCCTCAACGGATCCGGACAGTTGGGCAACGGCACGACGACCAATTCGTCAAGTCCGATCCAGGTCGCGGGCCTGGGGGGCGCCACGCACGTTGCGGCAGGGAATAACCACACGCTCGCCCGCAAGAGTGACGGAACGGTCGCGACCTGGGGCCAGAACGACGCGGGCCAGCTGGGCAACGGTATAACCACCAACTCCAGCGTGCCGGTCGCCGTCTCGGGGTTGAGCGGGGTAACGGCGGTTGCCGGCGGCGGCCTCCCGGGCGCACCGGGCCATAGCCTGGCGCTCAAGAGCGACGGGACGGTGTGGGCCTGGGGTTACGGCAAGTACGGCCAGCTCGGGAACGGCAGCACGGCGGATGCGCTGACGCCGGTGCAGGTCAGCGGGCTCAGCGGCATCACCGCGATCGCCGCCAACGGCAACAACAGCTACGCGCTGAAGCCGGACGGCACCGTCTGGGCCTGGGGCGATAACAGCTCGGGCCAGCTGGGCAACGGCAGCTCGGCAAAAACGTCGGTCACACCGGTGCAGGTCAGCATCAGCGGGGCGACCAGCATCGCCGCCGGCGGTGCCTTCGCCTTCGCCGTCAAGGGCGATGGGACGGCGTGGGCCTGGGGCAACGACAGCGGCTGGCAGCTGGGCGACGGCGGCGCGTGCGGCAAAGGCTGCCGCACCCCGGTTCAGATCACCGGACTCAGCGGTATTGCGGCCATGTCGGGTGGCTACACCCACGGGCTCGCGATTACCAATGCCGGCAATGTCTACGGTTGGGGTCAGAACGGCTCCGGCCAGCTGGGGAACGGCAGCACGAGTCCCGCCTCGAGACCGGTCCAGGCATCCACAATCGCCAATGTGAAGCAGGCGCCGGCGTCGGCCCGCTACACCTACAACGGCGACGGTCTGCGCGCGACCAAGACCGTGAGCAGTGTGACCAGTCAGTACGCGTGGGATCTGACCGGTGGTTCGCTCTTGACGGATGGCTCTCTGAGTTATGTCTACGGGCCGGGCAAGATGCCGCTCGAACAGGTCAATAGTTCGGGATCCGTCCTCTACCTGCATCAGGATCAGCTGGGCAGCACCCGATTCCTGACCGACACGACGGGAGCGATCGTGGCCACCTATGGCTACGATCCCTACGGTAACTTGACGGCCCTGACGGGCAACGTCGGGACGGCCATCGGATTTGCCGGCCAATACACGGATGCCGAGACGGGCTTCCAGTACCTGCAGGCGCGCTATTACGACCCACTGACCGGTCAGTTCATCAGCAAGGACCCGATCAGCTGGGCCACCACGCGGCCCTACGGATATACGGCGGGCGACCCCACAAACTTCGTGGATCCAAGCGGCCTTGACCAGCTGCACGACATCTGGAACTTCCTGAGCAATTGGGCGACGCCAATCGGCCTGCTTGCCAGTGTTGCCAGCCTGGTCTTTGGCCTGATCCCGCCGCTATTTGGACTGTCTGTCTTCTTCGACCTCCTCAGCACCGCGATGAGCGTCGTGCAGGCCATCAACGATGCGGCCGCCGGCAATTGGTGGGAGGCCGCGATCGCGATCGCGGCGGGCATCGCGGGTAGCGCCGCGCTCTTCTTCAAATTGGCGGCCAAGGCCAAGGAGGCCGTCGCCGCCGCCCGAGAGGGCGTCAGCGTGATCGTTTACATCCGAACCGCGACCTTCTCGCTCCTGGCCGAATATGACATCGGCGGCATGGCACGATTGGCCTGGCAATTGGCGAAGGTCAAAGAGATCAGGTCAACGATCATCTCCAAGGCCCTCGACGCGATTGGAGCTCTTCTCTGGGCGCTGCACAAGGCAACAGAACAGAGCCAGAGCAACCCGGCACCGTCACCGCAACCGGCACCGCAGCCACAGCCTGGCCCGGCGCCCGGACCGCAGCCCGGACCAGCGCCGGCGCCCGCCTGTTGAAATGACGACATAGTGGTTCGACGCGTCCTGCGTGCAATGGTTGGCCTTCGAAGTCAACCACCGACGGACGAGGGGTTTGTCTTTTCGCTTATCGAGAACGGCTCCCTGGAGACCGTTGCGTTCGGCGGGTGGATCGTCGCCTGGGCGGTGACCGGTGCGCTGCTGATCATCTCGGGCATGCTGGTCCACGCCTCGTCGCTCACGGTCCGCAGACAGGTCGTGACCGTGGCGGCGATCCTCATGGCGACCTCGGTCATGGGGGTGGTCATCCACTTGATCCGCGCGGCGGTGGCCGTGACCGCGGGTCAGAGCCTGGCACTGAAGAAACGCCCACCGAGCAGTTACGACCGTGCCGTGGCGTGGCTTACGACGCCTACGCCCTGGGTCCTGATTCCCCAGGCGCTCTTCGGCATTGCCTTCGGCGTCTTCGGCGCGACGCAGACGGTCTATCGATGAGCTGAACGGCTTGGGGTGCGCTTAGTGCTTGGCTTTGCCGAGCGCTAGGCCGTGCCCGCGATGGCCGTTGGTATGACTCGGGTTGCTGCTCTTCGCAAAGGCGCTGATCACGGCGCCGTGCTGCGGTCCGGCCGGGACGGTGTGGGCAAGGTTGCTGACGGCCTTGCCGTAGAAGTGGCCAAGCGAGGTCGGCGCTGATCCGACGACTGAACTTGTCGCATGAGCCTGGCCGACGGTACCTTGGGCAGACTGCGACGCGTGCGGCGCCGCCGATGCTCCAATGATCGACAGCAGGGCAAACGCAGCGGCAAATCCACCGGCGATTCCAACACGGCCTGCTTTGATCATGCGCCCATGTTGGAGCAAGAGCATTTCGTTGGCGCTAACGTCCCGGCCCATTGGGGAGATCGCCGGCAGAGCGGGCAGTTACAGCGGACGTTACGAATGATCGCTAGCAGAGAGTGGCGATGATCGTTCCGGTCCCGCGATGGCCCGGGTTCGGACCATAGCCGGGGTTGGTGTGCACCAGCACGATGTGGACGATGTTCCCGGAGATGACCGAGCCGCGCTGGGTGATGTGGCTGGAGACGATGACCGCCATCAGCGACGGAACGGTCGCCGGCGGGTGCGGGCTGTTGCCGGGCCGGGTGGTCCAGGACTGGCCGCACCACGGCGAGGCGTTGCTGCGCTCGAAGCCCTTGAAGGCGGCGGGCGCGAGGCCGGAGCTCATCGGGTCGACCTTCCACCACTGCGCCCCCCAGAAGGTGACCTGATGACCGAGCATGTTTTCCCGGTCGCCGATGACGAACGCGCCTCCGCCCGGCGCGAAGCTTACCGTCCAGGTCGCTGAGACTGGGCTCGAGGCAATTGTGCCAGCAAGGTTGGTGACCGACGCGTGCAGCGTATCGGTGCCAACTTTAGTGCTGCTATAGGTGAACGTCGCCTGGCCGTTGGCGTCGGTGACGCCGCTGCCTGTCAAGCCGGCGTTCGGTCCGGCGGTCGCGGCGAAGCTCACGGCGACGTTGCTGAGCGGCTGGTTGCTGAGCGTCTGCCCGCAGCTGTTGGTGAAGGTGGCGGTCACTGTCGCTGTGCTCAGGACTGGATGTGATTGGCTCAGCGGCGCGAGGCTGAGCACCGACCCGTTGCATGGCGTATGTCCGATTACGGTCCACTGGGTCGACTCATTTCCGACGCATCCACCCGCGTCGACGCCGCTGGTGTTGAGCACCTGGCCGGTGTCCAGATACGTCGTCTTTACCTGGTTGATGGTTATGTCGACCTCCGGCACGACGGAGTTCTGGACGCAGTTCGGTAGGAGCCCAAGGTCGGACGTATCGAGTTGCGCAGGTCCCAGACACGCATCGGTTGCCGCCGCCGCCGTCTGGGTGATGATCAGCTCCCAACCCGTGGGAAGTACCGCGGACGGCCAGCCGGTGAAGGTGCAACCCGCGAGGGTGACGGCCACCGCATCGACCGTCACGCTGGCACCGGTGTTGTTCACGATCCGCACCGCGCCCGCGTCGAAGGCGCAGGCACTGACGGGCGCGCAGCCTTCGTAGATTGTGTTCGGAGATCCGGCCCAGGGGGTCGGGAAATTGGTGGCGCTCGCATGAATGCTGTCGGCGTAGCCGACGTAAACGCCGATGCCGGAGGCCGATGCGGGGATGGTGGCGGCAACAACCGAACCCAGAAGCAGCGCGCCGAAGCCGATAACGGTCGCACGCCTCGACACGCGAGTTGTGAATGCGCGGCGGATGTCCGTCACGATCCCTCCTCTCCCCCGTTGGGAGTCCCTGCACATGCAACGGACGCGCTGGGCGGCCCTTGTCCAGCCGGCAACACGTTGTCGAGAAGACGGTGTGTGTTCATCGTCGCGCCGCAGTAACGGCTGGCAATCCCCTCTCCCGCTGGCGGGGAGGGCAGTATGGCAATCCCCTCCCCCGCTTGCGGGGGAGGGCAGGGTGGGGGCGTTAGGTGAGCTGCACTTCGGAGCGATCGCCGAGCATGAAGCGCAGCGCGTTGGGCAGCGCTTCGGTCCTTCGGATGACCACTTCTTTTCCGATCAGGCTATCCTCGATCTTGGTCGCGACATCGAGGATCTTGCTGTTCTCGAGCACGATCGAGTGTTCGAGCTCGCTGTTGCGAATCTCGCAGCCGTGATAGATGGACGTGAACGGGCCGATGTACGAGTTGACGATCTTGCTGCGCTCGCCGACGATCGCCGGGCCACGAATCACGCTGTTGTAGATTTCGGCGCCCGCTTCGATGACGACCTTGCCGATTAGCTTCGAGCTCTCATCCACCTGACCGGCGCACGACGGCACCAAGCCATCGAGCACGAACCGGTTTGCCTCGAGCATGTCCTCGAGCCGGCCGGTGTCTTTCCACCAGCCATCGATGACGTGTGGTTCCACGTTGGCATCGTGGTCCAACAGCCACTGGATGGCGTCGGTAATCTCCAGCTCGCCGCGCTCCGACGGCGTAATGGCCTTGACCGCTTCGAAGATCATGGAGGTAAAGAGGTAGACGCCCACCAGCACCAGGTCGGACTTGGGCCGTTCAGGCTTTTCCTCCAGCCGGATGACGCGGCCGTCCAACAGCTCGGCGACGCCGAATAGCTCGGGTTGTGGCACGTGCGCCAGCAGGATCATGCCGTCCGGCTTCGACTGTTCGAAGCGACGCACGAAGCCGGTGATGCCTTCGCGAACCAGGTTGTCGCCCAGGTACATCACGAAGCTATCCCGCCCGATGAACGGCTCGGCGATCTTAACGGCGTGCGCCAGGCCGAGCGGAGCCGACTGCCTGATGTAAGTCACTTTCGCCTTCCAGCGACCCCCATCGCCCACTGCGGCGCGAATCTCCTCTTCCGTCTCCCCGACGATGATGCCGATGTCGGTGACCCCGGCGGCCACCAGTGCGTCCAATCCATAGAAAAGGATGGGTTTGTTGGCGATCGGCACCAGTTGCTTGGCGCTGGTGTGCGTGATAGGGCGGAGCCGCGTGCCGAGGCCCCCACTCAGGATGAGTCCTTTCAGCCGATCTTCTCCATCTCACGGTATTGTCCGATAACGCGGCGCAAGCCGTCCGCCAGCGCCGTGGTCGGTTTCCAGCCGAGCGTCCCCGCGATCCGGCTCACGTCGGCGACGAAGTCACCGGTTTCGACCAGGGCGGCGTCATCGGGCCACGGCCGGTGTTCGATCCGGCCGGCACCGGCGCGCTCCACCACCATCTCGGCCATTTGCCGAAAGGAGACCCCCACACCGCTGCCGACATTGAAGATCATGCCGGCGGCCCGCGCATTCGTGCCGGCCATCAAAAAAGCGTTCACGACGTCGTCGACGTGAATGTAATCGCGCAATTGGTCGCCTTCCCCGTAGATGGGAAGGACCTGGTGGGTCAGGGCCAGGTGGATGAACCAGTTGATGATCCCGTATCGGTTCTCGGATGGCCCTCCGAAGTGCCCGTAGGGGTTGGTGATGCGAAGGACCACCGTCCGCAGTCCGTAGAGATGTTGGTAGAGCAGGTGGTAATGCTCGGCCGCGAGCTTGTGGACGCCGTACAGGGAGAGGGGCCCGGTGAGCCAGGACTCGGACACCGGCATCTGCGTCGCCGGTCGGTAGACCAGTCGCGAGCTGGCGAAGACGACCACCGGCGGATCGGCCAGCCGCCGGGAGGCTTCGAGCAACGTCAGATGGCCACGGAGGTTGACGTCCAGGTCTTCGAACGGTTCCGTGTTGCTGCTGACCGACCCTGAATGCGCCGCCAGATTGAAGATCACGCTCGAGCCCTCGATGGCCTTGTCGACGAGAGCACGATCCCGCAGGTCTCCCCGGAAGTGCACCGCCCCCACCCTGCCCTCCCCCGCAAGCGGGGGAGGGGAAACCCCCACCCTGCCCTCCCCCGCAAGCGGGGGAGGGGAAATAACCCCTGAGCGGCTCAGGGTGCGAACCTCGGCGCCAGCGTTCCGAAGCGCCTCCGCCAGGTTCAGCCCGATGAACCCGGTGCCGCCGGTGATCAGCACACGACGGCCGGCATATTCACTCTTCACTCGTATGTCTCCACCGTCTTCTGGTAGCAAATCCGCACGTCGAAGGCGCTCATCGCCCGCTGGCGAGCCGCGGCCGCCATCGTACGCCGCTTTTCCGGATCGCCAAGAATCTCCACGATCGCTGCTGCCAGAGCATGGGGATTCTTCGCCGGGACGACCCGGCCCCCGTTCGAATCGGCGATGACGTCGGGAATGCCGCCTACCGCTGTTGCCACCACCGGGCATCCCGCCGCCATCGCCTCGATCATGGCCAGCGGCATCCCTTCGTAATGGCTCGAGAGCAGGAAGAGATCGGCCGCACCCAGCCATCGCGCGAGCACCGCCAGTGGCCGGCTGCCGGCGAATCGCACCTGCCGGGTGAGGCCCAGTGCTGCGACGCGCGCCTCGAGTTGAGCGCGAAGCTCGCCGTCGCCGGCGAGCACGAACCGGACATTCGGCAGACGGGGCACAACTTCGGCCGCGGCCTCGACCAGGTCGAAGAGCCCTTTCTGCGGCGTGAGCCGCGCCACCGTGCAGCTGAGTAGGACATCCTCGGGCCAGGCCCCCACCCTGCCCTCCCCCGCGAGCGGGGGAGGGGAATTGCGGGCCCCCACCCTGCCCTCCCCGGCAAGCGGGGGAGGGTTATTGGTAGCGATATCGGCGGCGATCGAGTCGCGGACCGAACGGCGATCGGATCCGTTGAGCGGTGTGAACATGGCGAGATCCGCGCCGTTGTAGATCAAGACGGTCGATGCTTCGGCAAAGCGGTATCGCCGGATCAACAGGTCCCATCCTGCGCGCGAGGTCGCGATGTTGGTGCGCGCCAGCCGCGCATAGAGACTAAAGGCGCGCTGCCAGAAGGCGCGGCGGGCCGCCGACATGGCAATATCGCGGACGTCAACGACCAGTTGATGCGTCACGATCAACGGCCGGCGCGCGGTGCTCGCCAGGAGCGCGGCCGTCAGCTGATACTTGCCGGTCGGATAGGCGAGGACGAGGTGCACCACGTCGCTCGCGCGCATCAGGCGCCGCACCGAGACGTAATCGCCGGGCCGCGTCAGATCGTGGCGGTGGACGCGGACACCGAGCTCGGCGATGCCGTTGACCCACGGGTTCAGGATCGTATCTTTTCGGCAGATCAACTCGACTTGCCAGGGCGACGGACCGTCGGCATAGTTGCGGACAACGAAACGGATCAGGCCTTCCAGGTACAGTTCGGCGCCGCCGATCTCCCTGGCATGACAAACGTAGAGAATTCGTCGGATTTACGCATTATCATGGACGCCGTCAACGCCAACTTCCTGCCTGACGAGGTCCCTGTATAAGATGTCCCCTCGCCTCCGCTCCGTCCTGGTGTCCACCATGGTCGCACTACTCGGGTTCAGCGCAATGGCGCCGGCGACCGCGCAAGCCTCGGTCTACGACTGGCCGACCTATCACCACGACAACTTTCGCGGCGGGTCCGACCCGAGCAACATTCCGTTCAACGGACCGTTACTGACGAAATGGACGTCGCCCACGCTGGGAGGGAGGATTTACGCGGAACCCCTGCAGGTCGGGAACTTATTGATCGTCGCGGACATCAGCGACACGGTCACTGCGCTGAACGCCGGAACCGGCGCCATCGTGTGGCAGCAGAAAGTCGGCACGCCGGTCGCAATTGGAACCTCCGGATTTAATTGCGGCAACGTCAATCCCGACGGGATCATCGGCACGCCCGTCGTCGACCCGGTCGCAGGCATCGTCTACGCGGTGGCGCTCGAGCAACCGGCGAATTACTACCTGGTCGGCCTCGACCTGCAGACGGGCGCGCCCCGGTTCCCGCAGGTCGCCATCGCACCGACCGGATTCGACCCGCACATCCAGCAGCAGCGGTCGGCCCTCACGCTCGCCAACGGCCGGGTCTACGTTCCCTTCGGCGGATACATCGGGGATTGCGGACCGTACCACGGCTGGGTGGTGGGCGTGCCCGCGACCGGAAGCGGGCCGCAGGTCGTGTTCAACGACTACAACGGGATCGGGAGAGCGGCGGGCTTCTGGGCGACCGCCGGCGGATCCGTCGATGCAAGCGGCAATCTCTACTTCACCAGCGGCAACGGGTTTGACAGCACGACCTTCGACAACGGCAATACGATCTTCAAGCTCTCGCCGACCCTGGCCCTTCTCGACTGGTGGGCGCCTTCGGAGTGGACCTACATGAACGCGACAGACACCGATCTGGGCTCGGTCGGTCCGGCGATCGTCGGCACGTCGAACAACATGATCTTCCAGAGCGGCAAGTCAGGCTGGGGATATCTGGTCAATACAACGCTGAGCAGCCCGGGCGGCCATTTCGGCGCCGAGCCGTTTTCGGGAAAGGTCTGCAATGCGGCGACGACCGCCACCTCGGCCGGCGACCAGGTATTCGGTGGCGTCGCCTACGCGGATCCTTACATCTATGTCCCGTGTCCGGAGGGGATCAAGGCGCTGCACCTTGCCGCCGGGCCGAGCTTCTCGATTTCGTGGACCAGCCCGTCGATCAGCCCGGGTCCGCCCATCGTCGCCGGCGGCGTCGTCTGGGCGATCAACAAGAATAACGGCTCGCTCTACGGCCTGAACCCGGCAAATGGCACGACCCGGTTCAGCGCCAGCAACCTCGGGCCCGTAACCCACTTCGCCACGCCCACGTCTGGCCAGGGACGAATCTATGTACCGGTCGACGACCACGTCATGGCCTTCGGACAGCCGCGCGCGGAGAAGACCACGTCGATCCCGACGTCGACCAGCCTGACCCACCCCGTGGCGCCGCCCCGTGTCCCGCAATCCATCGCCGGCCCGCGGCCGTTGAGCCCCTACCCTGCCGTCCTCGAGAGGGGCAGGGAAATGCTTCCGTCTCCCCCTCAAAGTATGAAGGCGATTGTGGTCGATTCCGGAGGCGGATGGCTTCATGCTATGAGTGCGATGCTCCGGCAATTCCTGGGACTGGGCTGAGATGGCCATTGGGGGCACCCGTTCAACCGGCAAGCGGCTCGCGATCTCGGGCGCGCTCGTTCTCATCGCCATCACGGCCTTACCGAGCCGGCCAGCGCAGGCCCGTTCCGAGGTAACGCCCCCGCCACTCGTCGGTCACTATCAGCGCCTCGAGGCCGGGCGCCTCGTCGACATTCGGCAACTGGGCCAACGATCGGCAAGCGCGCCTACCGCAGTACCCGCGCATAGGGTGCTGCGGCATGCCAAATCCTATCCCGCATTGAAAACACCCGCCATTCGAGCGGCACAGCCGCTGGTCTTGCAGGGATCGGTGGAAGAGCAGTTGACGGTATTTCCCGGGATCGACCTGGCGACGGGCAAGGCGGCGCTTCCGAACCAAAATACCGAGCCGCCGGATACCCAGATTGCCGCCGGTCCGGACCAGGTGGTGGAGCTCGTCAACAGCAACATGACCACCTGGGCCAAAACCGGCACTCGGCTCACGATCACCGACCTGAATGCCTTCTATGCCGTTTCGTCCGGCTTCAGCATTACCGACCCGCGGGTCCTCTACGACGCCCCCAGCGGTCGATTCATCGCCACCGCCTTCGCGCTCGATGCGTCACTCGACAGCAGGGTCTACCTGGCCGTGTCGCAAACGTCCGACCCGGGCGGCGTCTGGACATGGTGGCAGATCAGAAGCACGATAAAGACCGTCACCGACCAGCCCAAGGTCGGCGTGAGCGACGACAAGGTTACTGTCTCGTGGGCGGAAGGCGTGCCTCCCCCGTGTGGGAACCCGATCCAAACGGTTTACGTTTGCTTTACAGGCGAGGTCACCTTCGTGGTGCAGAAATCCGACGTGCTCGCCGTGCCACCAGGTGTCCCCCACACCTTCGTGCTCGGGCCGGACCAAGCGCGCTTCGGCCTCGTGCCGGTCCAGTCGGTGTCGCCGACGAGCACCCAGTACCTGGTCTACAACAACGCCGATCCATATTGGACAGAAGAAAACCAGTGCGGCACGCCCCCAATGGGCGCCATTTACTGGAACTGTCCAACGCTCGGGATCCTCGCGATCACCGGCACTCCGGCAGCGGGCAACATCCATGCCGTGGAAAGCGACCCGGCCATCGCCTCGACGCTTGCGCCGCCCGACGCCGAACAGCTTGGCGGTACCCCCACCACGATGCTCGTCAGCACGGGCGATGACCGGCTGGTTTCGGCGGTTTATCAGAACAACCGGATCTGGACCTCGGCCACCGACGGAAACTTTTGCTCCACGGCCAATCCAAACACCACGCCACCGGGGTCCTGCCTCCTGATGCTCGAGGCGGCAACCGACCAGGCCGGCTTCCCCGTCGTGCAGAGTTGGGTGGTGGGTGGAACGGGCGACTTTGCGTACTACCCAGCGCTCGGTCTCGATGCTGCCGGCAACCCGCTGGTCGCGTTTTCTCGATCGAACTCGGGACTGTACCCCGGCGCCTACGTGACCGGCCAGCCCGGCTTTGGCAATCAATGGACCGCCTGGGCCGCGATTGCTGCCGGAGCGGGGAAGTATGACACCTCAACCAGTTGCGGTGGCCACGATCGCTGGGGCGACTACTCGGGTGCGGCCGCGGACCCGACGGACCCCACCGATGTCTGGGTCGCGGCCGAGTACGCACCGTCGAACGTCAACAGCTGCCTCTGGGCGACCTCGATAGCCCGCCTCACCTACTCGCAGCCAACCGTGACGTCGGTGACGCCGCAAACCGGTTCGGCCGGCATCTCGGTTGTTGTCACAGGCACCGATTTCCTCAGCGGGAACACCATCGTCTACTTCGGCGCCAACGCGGCGAGCGCCGTGGGCGTGCAAACGCCGAACCACCTGACCGCAACCGCGCCGAGCGGAAGCGGCCTGGTGTCGATGTCGGCCACCACCGCCGACGGCCATGGCCCAAACGGCGCGCAGTTCAAATATCCTCGGGTCGAGTCCGGGGCGCCGCTCGTTGCGCCGCTCGCGGGCGGCGTCGTTCGCGGGAACGCACCACCCAGCGTCCCACCCTCGACGGCCGGCCCACGGCCATTGGTCCCGGCGAATTCCTCAGGCAGTCAACTAACACCCTCCCCCTTTGGGGGAGGGCAGGGTGGGGGCTTGACCACCCAACTCTGGCTGTCAATCCAGTTGGCGGTCCTGCGCTTTTTCGCCTTCGTTCTTTCGCCCTAGCGGACCTCAATCCCTAAATCGCCGCTGCGCCGTCAGGGCTGTTAGCGCACCTGCTCGAACAAGCGTAGAGTGGGCAGCCTAGGGCCGAGGAGGGAGCATGGTGGGGCAGCGTCGGCACCAGCCGTCGACACGGGCGTTGCCGCGTATGGGAAGGACCCGGCGCATTGCGCTGGCAGCTGGTTCGGCCGTCCTGATTGCGCTGGCGCTCGATCCGGTCCCGAGTACGGCCTCCACCCCATCGTCTGGCAGGGTTCACGGTATGCAGACCTTGCTGTCGAGGGCCGGACAGTTGTCGTTGGCCCCTCGATTTGCCGGCGTCAGCGCAGCCGGCCAGGTGAGTCCGCCGGACGGCAACGTCTACAGCACGACCGCTGCGGCCGCCGATCCGACCAATCATGTCAACCTCTTTGCCGCAGCCAACATATTGACGGCTCCGCCAGAGGCCGGTTTTATCAGCGCCGACAGCGGCTCATCGTGGTCCACGAGCACCGTCCCGCTGCCGGGCACCGGCCCCAGCACCTTTGGGTTCTATCCCGGAGCGGCGTTTGACGCCTCGGGAGCCCTGTACTTCAGCTCGATGCCATTCAGTATCACGGGCACCGTCGTCACCACGCAGATCGTCGTCTCGAAATCCTTCGATAAGGGCCGGACATGGGCGGGTGCGAGTACCGTCGAGGCGTCGAACCTTCCTGAGAAACCGCTGATCGCCGTCGATACGACAGCGAGTGCGTACAACAGTCGGGTCTACGTTGGCTACGACACGAACCCGACGCACGGCTCCGAACCGCTGGTGATGGCGCACTCGGATGACGGACAGACATGGGCCAAGACGCAGATCGCGGACACCGGCGGCGACTTCGGCGCCGTTCCGGCCGTCGGTCCAGGTGGCGATGTCTATGTCGCGTGGGACGATTGGTGCGGCTTTCGGTCGGGCGGCATCTGCCAGAATCCGGCCGGCCGGATCCTGCTGGCCCGGTCGACAAACGGTGGCGCATCCTTCGATGCATTGGGTTCGCCCATAGTCGTGGCCGGCACGACGATTGGGTTCGGCGTCGTGCCGCCGAACTACAGCAATTCCTGCGGGGGCGCCGGCCAGGTCTCTGTCAGCCCCACTCCCGGTCTGGACGTCGATCGAAGTGGAGGCGTGCATAACGGTTCCCTTTACACGGTCTGGGCCGACGCGCAGGCGCCAGGATCTCGACTCCATATCTATTTCTCCCGGTCCGTCGACAGTGGTGCGCACTGGAGCTCGCCGGTGCAACTCGATACAGGGAACCAAAACGACGCCTGGCAGCCCGCTATCTCCGTCGACCAAACCGACGGCGCCGTCACCATCGCCTGGTACGACCGCCGAGACGATCCGGGCAACACGTTCTATGGCGCGTACTACACGCAATCGACTGACGGCGGAGCCAGCTTCCTCACGAACCAGGTGCCCCTCGCGAGCGGCCAACCGTCTGACCCAACGCTGGATTGCAGTGCTACCGGCGACTACATGCAGATGGCGTCCGTCGACGGCGTCGCCCACCCCTTCTGGTCGGACACCCGCAACGGCCGCAATCAGATCTTCACGACAGCGATCGACGAAGCCGTCATCGCCCAATCGGTACCACCACCCGCCCAATTCCGACCGGCTGTCAACTACGGCGTCGGCACATCTCCGACCGGGCTTGCGGTTGGCGACTTCAACCACGACGGAAAGCCAGATATCACCAGCGTTAACTCGGGCTCGAACACCCTGTCGATCTTGCTCGGAAATGGTGATGGCACCTTCGGACCGAGCGCAAGCTACTCGACAGGCGCCGGCGCGTCCTGTGTACTGGATTGCTCGGTAGCAACCGGAGACGTGAACGGCGATGGCAAGCTGGATCTGATCACGGGCAATGGCGGCGACAGCACCGTGTCTGTTCTGCTGGGCAATGGCGACGGCACTTTTCAGACGGCCAAGAAGATCGCCACTCCCAACCTGGCGCCATTCGGAATTGTGCTCGCCGACTTCAATCATGACGGCCATGTCGACATCGCGTTCGCAACCGCTGGTTCGAACAGCGTGGCAATCATGCTAGGGAATGGAGATGGGACGTTCCAAGCGCCGGTAACCTACCAATCCGGCCCTTTCACCACTGCGGTCGCAGTCGCTGAATTCGACGGCGATGCCGCGCTTGACCTCGCGGTTACAAACTCTTCAGGAGGTACCATCTCAATCCTCAAGGGCAACGGCGACGGAACCTTTCAAACCGCCGCCGTGTATCCCGTCGGCTCCGGCTCATCATCGATCGCTGTTGGGGATCTGAATCGAGACAACGCCGCCGACCTGGTGGTCGCAAACTCAAGTAGCGGCACCGTCTCCGTTCTCCTCGCCAAGGGGCCGGGAACTTTCCTGCCGGCGGTGAATTACTCGGTACTACCGACTGCATTTGGACCCGAGCCATATTCGGTAGCGATCCAGGATATGAACGGTGACGGCCAGCCAGACCTGATCGTCGCAAGGATCTTGACGAGCCAAGCAACGGATCCAGGAGGCATCTCCGTCCTTCTTGGCAACGGCGACGGGACGTTTCCGTCGCCGGTCAACTATTTAGCTAACGACTCACCGGACGCCGTCGTCGCCGCCGACCTGGTCGGTAGTCACCGACAGGCTGTTGTCGCCGCAAATCGGCGATCGAATGATGTCTCGGTGCTACTCGGCATCGCACCTGGCATGACGCCGAGCCCGTCGGCCTTGAGCTTTCCGTCGGTCCCCGCCAAAACTATTGGTGCGGTGCAGTCAATTCAGGTGACCAACTCTGGGTTGGGTGTTTTGCATATTGCCATCGCCCAGGCGGCGGGCCCAAACGCCCGGGACTTCGAGAAAGTCAGTGACAACTGCTCCGGTGCGACCGTGGCCGCCGGTGCGAGCTGTGCCGTTTCCTTGAGGTTCTTCCCGAAGTCGGTCGGCAGCAAGACGGCGGCGCTGCAGATCACAGATGACGCTGCCGGCAGCCCGCAAATGATATCTCTTGACGGCACCGGCCTCCTCAGAGTCCCGCCAACGCTCCCTGTGGGGCCATCGCGGAACCGCGATCTGTCGGCGCCACCTCCGCCACCTCACCTCGGCCCGGCTTCAGTTTCCTCCCGCCTTGCTGGCTCGTCCTCCCCCCTTGCCGCGGAGCATCGGGATGGGGCGTCGAGTTCTCCCTCGGGCGTTGCCGCCGAGGGACAGGACGCGGCGTACGCCGTCCTCGACGATGCCATCAGACTGATCTGGTCAGAGCTGCTGTCAGGCTTGGATATACTCATCCGCTGAGTTGGCCGGATAAGCGGGCCGCATACTGGCGAGGGGGCTTCCCTGGGACACATCAATCCGATCGTCGGCGCACTTGTGGCCATCGGTCTGGTCGCGTCCAGCCTCGTTACTGTGCGCGCGGCCGAGCCGCAGGAAGCTGCGCTGGCGAAGTCCGATGTCACACCCGGCCTTTCTCAGTCGGTTCGCCTGCAGCATAGCGATGCCAACCGGACGATGGAGGTGACCGTCAGCCTAGCACTCCGAAACGGCGCGGCGCTGGATCGCTTCCTCGCCGGGGTCAGCGACCCCACATCGCATACCTACGGTCACTACGTGACGCCCAGCGAGTTCGCCGCGCTCTATGGACCGACGCAGGCGCAAGTCGATCAGGTCGTGCAGCATCTGCAGGCCAGCGGCCTGACGGTCACGTCCGTCAGCTCAAACCGAACCGTCGTCGCCGCGACCGGCCCGGTGCACGCGGTCGAGACTGCCTTTGGTGTCACCATCTCGGATTGGCACGATGCGGCGGAGAATCGCGATTTCTTCGGTAACGATAGCCAGCCCATCCTCCCGGCCGCACTCGCATCCTTTGTTGTGGGGATCGCCGGGCTCAACAACCACTACCGGGCAAAGCATCATTCGGTGGCGTCGACATTTGCATCGGCCGCGCCCGTGGTTGGAGCCTACAGCCCGACCGACATCAAGACGGCCTATGACGTGATGCCACTGGCCGCTCGCGGCTTCAGTGGAGCCGGCCAGCCACTCGGGCTCTTCGAGCTGGACGTCTTCAGGCAGTCGAACATCTCGATCTACGACGCGCAGTACGGGCTGTCGACTACGCTGCCCTCGGTCGTCTCGGTCGACAGCGGTCCCCTTCCAGCTGGCGGCGAGATCGAGGTCGAGCTGGACATCGAAGTCATGCACGCCATCGCACCCTCGTCGCCAATCACGGTTTGGGCAGGACCGAATACGGATGTCGGCGCCATCGACACCTACAACGCGATGGTGACCAGCGACACGACCAAGGCGAATTCGACCAGCTGGGGCCAGTGCGAGCCGTCGACAATGGCCTCGATCATGGTCGCGCTCGACAACATCTTCAAGCAGGCGGCGGCGCAGGGCCAGAGCTTCTACGCCGCGTCGGGCGACACCGGCGCCTTCGATTGTATGGGCAATCCGAGCAGCACCTTTACCGGACTGGCGGTCGACAACCCGGCGGATGATCCGTTTGTGACCGGCGTCGGCGGCACGACGCTGAGACTCGGAACGGACAGCACCTATGGCTCCGAGTCAGCGTGGTCGAACCCAACCCGCAACCCGCCGCTCGGGAGCGGCGGCGGGCTATCGACGACCTTTTCCAGGCCCGCCTGGCAGACCGGACCGGGCGTGGCGAACCCATACACCAGCGGCATGCGCCAGGTCCCGGATGTGTCTCTGGACGCCGATCCCACGACGGGGTACTCGATCTACGCGACCGACAAGGGAACCACCGCCTGGTTCGACGTTGGCGGGACCAGCGCGGCCGCACCGGCATGGGCTGCCTTCACCAGTCTTGTCAACCAGTTCCGTGCCGCCTACGACAGTCCGCGGCTGGGGTTTGCCAACCCGATGCTCTACCGACTGGGGTCGACGACGCCGCTGTATCCTCCCTTCCACGACGTCATCACCGGCGACAACCTTTACTATCCCGCGACCGCGGCCTGGGACTATGCGACCGGATGGGGTTCATTCGACGCCTACAACCTGGCTCGCGACGACGCGAGCGGTGCCAGGCTTCCCACCCTGGCGGTTTCGCACCAACCTCCGATCCCCGTTCGATCAGCGCCCCCATCCGTTCCCCAAAGCGGGTCGACGAGCCGGAGTCTCGTTGGTGGTCCGTCCGTCCAGACCGCTCGGCAGCCGGCGTCGACGCCCCCGCCCTCAGCCCCGCCGGCCACCCGACCTGTCGTCTTCCCTGCGATTCAAGAGTCGATCAGCCGGCTCCTCGCCGTCTGGCTCGCGCTGCTTCCGTAGACCGGCGCGCCGTAGCCAGGTAAGCTGATGCTGTCGCTATAAGGGAGGGCGCGACTTCGCGTATGGGGTTGAGCCGGGCGCTTGGGGTGCTGCTGGCCACGGGCTGCCTGCTTCTGCAGGTGCCTTCCACACGGGTCGCCCTTGCGACCCCGGTGCCGAGCGCCGATCCCACCGCTATCTCGGACGGAGACCAGGCGGTCACCTATCAGAACGACGTGAGCCACTCGGGCCTGCAGCAGGGCGACAGTTTGCGGCCGGCGCTGACCCAGAAATGGTCCCGCGATCTCGGCGGTAGCGTCTCGTATGCGCTGATCGCCCAGGGATTGATGTTCGTCACGGTGGCCGACCCGCCGCCCGCCACCGGCAGCCCGCACGGCGACCGGCTTTACGCGCTCGACCAGGCAACCGGCCAGACGGTCTGGGGACCAACGGAGCTCGGGGGTTCGACCAACTGGGCGAACGCCGGCTACGACAACGGGCGCGTCTTCGTCCTGAATGTTGATGGCTTGATGCGGGCGTACGACGCGACAAGCGGAACCCTGATCTGGAGTAAGCAGATTCCAGATCCCTCCGGATCCACGACGTGTGAGTGCTACGCCTCAGCCCCGGCGGCCGCCAACGGGATCGTCTACACCAGCGGTGGGGGCGTGGGCCAGGTGTCTGCGCTCAGTGAGTCGGACGGTGCCGTTGTCTGGCAGATGCGCGTCCTGGGGGGCGATCACAGCTCGCCGGCCGTCGCAACCGACGGCGTCTACGTGACCTACGCCTGCAACCAGAGCTACGACTTCAACCCCACCAGCGGGGCGCAGAACTGGCATTACACGACGTCGTGTACGGGAGGCGGGGGCAAAACGCCGGTGCTCGATGCCGGCAAGCTCTACGCACGGGACCAGGCATTCGCCGCCAACCCGATCCTCGACGGCGCGACGGGCATGCAGGTTGGCCAGTTCGTGTCGGCCACGGCGCCCGTGATCGATGGATCCATCGGCCTCTTCTTCACCGATTACAACACGCTGCAGGCCCGTAATCTCTCGACCAACCAGGTGCTTTGGACGTTCACCGAGGATCGGCCTACGACCGCGCCGGTCGTCGTCAATGGCTACGTCTACATCGGAACCGCCGTTGGCACCCTCTACGCGCTCGATGAGGTGACGGGGCGCGAGGTCTATTACGACTATGTATGGACCGGGATCACCGGCCCCGACGAATCGAATGTCTCATCACCGCTCGCGGGTTTGACGGTGGGCGAGGGCTTGCTGGCCGTGCCAGCGGGCAACGAACTCTTTGTGTACGGGTCATCCGGTAATCCACCGTGGTCGCCGCCGAGCTTCACGCCGGTTGCCAACACGACGGACGAATCCATCGCCTATCAGGTCGATCCGCAGCACAGCGGCGACCTTCCGGGCGCGGCCTTCGTCGCTCCTTTGACGCGGAGCTGGTCGGTCGATTTCGGCGAGCAGGTCTCCTATCCCGTGGTCGCCGAGGGGCTCGTGTTCGTTGCGACCGGGCGATTCAACGACAGCACGCATCCGTTCACACATCTCTACGCCTTGCATCAAGCCGACGGGACGATCGACTGGGGACCAGTTCCACTCGAGCTCGACGTTGGCGATCACTGGGCCGGCCTGGCATACGATTCAGGCCGCCTCTTCTCGTTGAACTCCGTCGGCTGGCTGAAGGCGTGGGACGCGGTGACGGGAACGAAGCTCTGGGCGACGCAAGTGCCGCGGCCTTACCAGAGCGCCAACGCGCCTCCGACGGCGAGCAATGGATTTGTCTACGTGACGGGCGCGGGGGACACCAGCGGCGAACTGTTCGCGATCGACGCCACGAACGGCAGCGTCCGGTGGCAACAGCCCGTCGACAACGGCCGCGGCAGCTCGGCGGCGGTGTCTTCCAGTGGCGTGTATGAGACCTTCCAGTGCCACCAGGTGTGGGACTTCAATCCGGCATCGGGCTCGATCATCTGGATGCACGCGGATACGACCGGTTGCGCCAACGGTGAGACGCCGGTGCTGGCCAACGGCAAGCTTTACGACCGCGAGTACCTCGGAACGAATCAGGTTCTCGATGCCTCATCCGGGACGGTGCTGGGCACTTTCACCGCCGATGCGCCTCCGGCCGTCGATGGGTCGGTCGTCTACATGGTGACGAACGCTTACGCCGCAGCCGGGACACTGCAGGCCCGCGACGCCACGTCTGGCAACTTGCTGTGGAGCTTTACCGGAGATGGGACGCTCGCCACGGCGCCGATCGTTATCCACGGTATCGTCTATATCGGTGGCACGAGCGGCACCCTCTACGCGCTCGATGGCGCCAACGGAAAACAGCTGTGGACGGGGAACGCGGGATCTGCGATGCGGGTCGGGCCGGGGTACGCGACCGGAGCGCCATGGCAGGGCTTCGGAGCGGGACAGGGCTATCTGTTCGTCGCCGCCGACACCCAGCTGGTCGCCTATCACGGCTCAACTCCGAATCTGGGACGGGCGGTGCCTGCCTCATCGCCTAACGCCGTGCGCGGTGGAAGTTCGGTCCCGCCTGCGTTGCCATCCTGCTGTGGGACGCAGGCGGCAAAACGCCTAGGGCCGCTCGACGCAAATGGCCTCGATCGGCAGGACGAGCCGACGCAGGCGCCCTCAACGTCGGGAATGGCGACCCCGAACACCGCGACCACCCTGACGCTAGCCATCCAGGATCTGTTCGTCCTACTTCGACAAATCGCCGGATTGTTCGGCGTCTCGTAGCAGCGATGTAACGCGCCGGTCGCCGGCTCTGATTCGCGTGTAAAGGTTCGGCGCAAACACGTAGCTCGCCACATCCAGGCTGCGTTGTACCGGCAGGATGAAGCGCACTGGGTTATGGCTGGGAACGGCCATCGCTCTTGCGACGCTCGTCCTGCAAGCGGTGCCCGCATCGGCTGCCTCGTCATTTCGTGCCGGCCGTCACATTCGCTCGGTCCCACCCAGAGTGTCACCGTTAACGGTCGCGCCGACCAAGCTCAGTCACCGGGTCAGTCGCTCGATCGGCTTGTCCTTATCGCCCGTCTTCAGCGCGCCGCTGGTGGTCCCGCAGGTTGCGCCTCGCAACCGGGACGTCCCGGTTGCGGTCCCCCCATTTACGGTCACGCCGGTACCCGACATCTTTCACACCTCGCAGCAGCAGATCCTGATCAACCAGGACCGTGCCAGCAACGGCGGACTGGCAGGGCTCGCCTGGTCGCCGTGCCTCGCCGCGATTGCACTGCAGAACGCCCAGCGCATCGCCGCGCAGGGGTTTCTCTCGCACACCAACGGACCCACGCTCGACTTGGGGTGCGACTCCAGTTACACGACGGCCGGCGAGAACATCGCCTACACCTCGGCCGGCGTCGCCGATGCCCAGGTCAACACCTTGTTCATGAATAGCGCGCCCCACCGCGCCAACATTCTGAACGGTGCGTACCGCTTCGTCGGCACCGCCTGGGTCGTCGCGCCGAATGGCTACGGCTACATCGCGGTCGAGTTCGCGGGCTAAGCAGCTGCCGCCGGACGCAACCGAACAGGCGTATGGCCGCCTTTGACTCTGACGTTATACAGATAGTTACAGTTAAGCTGACTATCTCACTGTAGGGCTGGAGCTGGCAAGGGCAATGCGATGGGGTGGCGGACTCGCTGGCCTGGCCGTACTGGGCCTGGCGGCGATCTCGATCAACGCGCTGGGCGCCGGATCGGTTAACGCGGCAGGCCCGCCCGCGCCCCCAGGCCGAGGCCCACGGTCCAACCAATCCGCGTATCCATCATCAGCGGCCCTTTCGACGAAGCGCCTCGGTTGGCTCGGGCCAGCCACCATCCACGCCGGCGCCGGCCCCCTGGCCGGCCAGTATTCGCCCAGCTCCCTCACTGTCCAGCTAGGTTGCTAGGCTAACCTCCTTATTGCAACGAACGTGGCTAGCGTCTGCTCTGCTCAGATCCGAACTGCCGGGACGCCTCCCAGAGCCAACCGAAGACAAGTCGGCCGACGAGGTCCTGAAGCTGGGTCGCGGATGCAGGCGATAAGGCCGCGTTCGCTGCCGGCGCCACCGTCTTTGGAGAACTCGGCGATAGCGTGACGGCTAGCTGGGTCCCTGATGCCGCGCGGGGGAGCGGCGGCGGCAGCAGCCGGTTATAGGGCGAGCTCTGCGGGAGTGCCGTCGGCGCAACCTCGGGGCGGGGTGACGGCGGAAGCGTGAGAATGGCCCCCGCATAGCCGACCGCGAAACAGACAGTGGTTCTGGGACAGTCGACGCCAATGAGGTCATTAAGCGCACTCGAGTTCTGAGCGATCCAGGTAGCCCCGCCATTTGTGGTGCTGAGGATCATGCCGCCACGACCCGTCACCAGGCACGTCGAGGGCGCAATGCAGTCGACGTCCCACAGAAGATTTGTTGGCGGTGACGGTTGACTCGACCACACCTTGCCCCCATCTGTCGTAGCGATGATGCCACCCGTCGTGGAGACGGCGAAGCATGCGGTTGTGCTCGGACAGTCGACCGCCCATAGCTGCTGCGTTGTGGGTGAGGTGCCGGTGGACCAATTGACGCCGTCGGTCGTGCTTATCGTGCTCCCCATGTAGCCGACCGCGACACAGGTGTGGCTACTCGCGCAGCTGATCCGATTCAGATTGTGCGGACCGGCTGAAGCTTTCAGGGTCCACGTCACCCAACCATCCGTTGTGTAGACGACTGCGGCGGTGGAATCCGCCATCGAACCCACAGCGAAACAGACTGTTGTGGTGGGGCAGTCGATCCCCTGGAGCGAGTATGTGGTGGCGCCGAGGGCCCGCTCCGTCCAGCTGCTGCCCCCGTCGCTCGTAATTAGGATGGAGCCGCCCACGTCGGCGAAGCAGGTCAAAACACTCGGACAGCTGATGTCGTCTAGCCCGCCCCAGCTCGTCGCATACCGACTTTGCCAGGTCCTGCCTCTGTCATTGGTGCCCAGGATGACCGATGGGTATGGCCCGCCGTTTATGTGGTAGAACCCTTCGTTACCAACCACGTAGCAGGTATCCAAACTGGGACACTTCACGCGAGTCAATGGCTCTGTGGTGACCGTGAACGACAGCATCCACCACGAATTTCCACCATCACCTGTCGTTGCAATCGAGCCATTGAATCCGGCGGTGTAACACGTCGTGACGCTTGGGCATGCGATGGCCCACGCATCGAACGTGGACTTGGTCGACCAGGTCGCGCCGCCATCGGTGGTGGCAACAATACCGCCGGATTCGTGGGCAAGGCATGTCGATGTACTCGGGCAACTGATACTGCTGAACCCATTTTGGAAGACACTCGAAGGGAGCGTGAGCTTGGCCCAGGTCGCTCCACCGTCCGTCGTCTTCAGGGCCGAGGCGTAGTCGCCCACCGCCAGGCAGCTGGTCGTGCTCGGGCAGCTCACGGCCGCGAGGTTATTGGTCGGCGCCGGACTTCCCGCCGACCAATGAACGCCATCAATCGTGTAAGCGGCGATCCCGGGGCCGACCGCCACACAGTGCGTCGCGGTGGCACAGCTGATGGCGTTGAAAAAGGCCGATGGGCTGGGCGCAGCCTGGGCGCTCCAGGTAGCTCCCGCGTTGGTGGTGGCCCGAATTGGCCCTGACGCACTTACAGCAAAACACGTGTCGGCGCTCGGACAGCTGATTCCGGAAAAGGAGTTCGTCGTTCCAGACACTTGGGTCGACCAGGTGAGGCCGCTATCGGCGGAGCGAAGGATAATGCCGACCTCGCCGACGCTAAAGCAGATCGTCGCGGTCGCACAACTGACGCCCGTGAGATTGTTGGCGGTCCCCGATGCGCCGCTGAGCCAGCCCAAGCCTCCGTTGCTTGTAGCCAGCATTGTTCCGGAGTCTCCGACGAGAATGCAATGGGAGACATCCGCGCAGCTCACGGCGGACAGTGAGTTCCCCTGCGGAAGCGGATTCTGCCAGATCCAGGTGCCCGCCCCAGTCGACATGAATGCCGCGCCCTGCGTTGCACTCGCTTGTCCCACCATCACGAGCACCAGGCTCAAGCCAACGGCAAACAAGCGTTTTTGTCCTGCTCAATGCAGTCGATCTGTATGTCCAAAGCCGGGCTGACATGGACCGCAGCAAGGTCATGGAGACGGCCCTCCAAGACTGGTACCGCGCCCGCCAGGATGAGGCGATGATCGAGCAGTTCAGCGGCCCGGAACTAACGGACGCGAGCGAATTGCGCAGTTGGAAGAAAATTCGCCGCGCGGCGGTAACCCGGAAATTGAAGGCCCCTGCGCGTTAAGAACCCAGTCCGCCAGCCGCGACGAGGGGAGCTGTGGATGGCGTATATGCCGGGCCAGCCCGATGATCCAGACAAACCGCGGCCGGCACTCGTCATCTCGGAAGACGTCCGCAATCGCCTTACCGACGACGTGATTGTCGTTCCGCTATTCTCGGCCGCCCGACCAGGTCCCACCAGGGTGTCGCTTGCCTCAGGCGCTGGAGGCCTCCGACGGCCCGGCGTACTCCTCTGTGAGGAAATTACGACAGTCGATCGTGACTTTCTGCATCGCGGTCCGCTGGGACCACGCCTTTCCGACCCCGTGCTCAAAGCCGTCGTCCGCGCGGTGAGACGGGCTCTTGGCGAGCCTCTCCCTGAGCCCTGAGACGCTCTTCGGGGCGAAGGGAATGCCTACGTATGGAGTTACGTATAATATGGGGCGTATGAGTAAGCGAGCCGGCGTACCGACAAGCCGCGATCTCATCGACGATCTGCCGCGTCACAAGGTGTCGGAGCTAACCCGCGGCCGACGCGAACCATTCGATCAGGCAGCCGCCGGCGGGGTGATCCTCGACGCTTCCGGTGGGAGGCCCGACCTCGTGATAGCGCCGAGGTCCGAATGGGACCGCCTGCACGACTTGGTCGCAGCTGGCCGCGGCCTGGCCGATCTCCTCACTGACTTAGCGAGCATCGCGGCTGATAAGCCGCTCGTTGAGCCGCGGGTAAGCTGGATTTCAGCCCTTGATCCAGAAGACATCCCGAAGTTCGCCGCAGAAGTTGCCCAGAGCTTTCGTCTTGCGATGGAAACCAACAATCCCGACCCTCTGCGGCGCAGCCTTCACGCATGGAAGTCGACGGCAGAGTATGCGCTGTCGGGCCCGCATCGCGAGCTTGAACAGCCCGATTGGGACGCCGTGGTCCGCATCATGCGCCCGGCCGACGAGGGCGATAGGTAGAACGCCGGATAAGTCGGCCTGAGCCGAAGCGGGCAAGAAAACGAAAGCGCGAGCCCGACAAAACGGGCGGCCGGCAGTCCGAGCCCCAGACGGCGCACGGCGACTGGACCATCGTCGCTTCAAGTCGATCCGCCGAGGTGGCATGGAGGGATTTGCTCAGCAGTCATCGCGGCGCCTGCCAGCGAGCCTGGGATCAATTGAGTCGCGATCCGTACTATCAAGACGGCGATCGGTGGATTGAGCTGCGGGGCAAACTTGCAGGTATCTACCAGCATGAGGTCGGCGGTGGAGCGCGAATCTGGTACCGGATCGACGTAGCGCGTCGCGCCGTAGTCGTTGAGCCATTTCCCGGCCATCCCAAAAAGACTGAGAGGCGAAATCGATGAAGGTCCATATCGCTCTGCCGAACGGTCACCGAGGCGTCACCCTCGGCCAGCTCACGCAAATCACGGAAGTCGCCGAAGAGCTCGGTTTCATGGGCGTCTGGCCGCTCGACCACGTCCTGGTCGGGCCGGACCTCAAGGATCGCTATCCATGGGTGATCGAGCCCATGACGCTGCTTGGCTATCTGGCGGCGCGGACGAGTCGGATCCGTCTTGGCACATCGGTGATCGTGCTCGGCATGCGCAATCCGTTCGTCGTCGCCAAGCAAGCGGCGACGCTCGACCTGTTGTCGAATGGCCGCTTCACCCTCGGGCTCGGAGCCGGATATTCGGAGCCCGAATTTCGCAACGTTGGAGCAAGCGGCGTGTGGACCACCCGTGGCAAGCGACTCGATGAGGCCATCCGCCTCTTTCGGCACCTCTGGTCAGGTGTAGACAAACCGTTCGATGGGGAGTTCTATCGGTACGCCGAGGGGTACTTCGGGCCTCCACCGCCGCAAGGCGAACGGCTCCCCATCATGGTCGGCGGCTCGTCTGACGGCGCCCTCAGGCGCGCGGCGACGCTTGCGGATGTCTGGCAATCGACCGGGTTGGATCCAGACGAATTCGGCGCCAAGGCGGAGCAGCTTCGAGTTTTTGCCAACGGTCGGCGAGTCGAATTGGGCGCTCGCACAACACTCGCCGGCGATCCTGATGCCGTCCTCGCAAAAATCAAAGCCTTCCAGCAGGCCGGCGCGGAGCACGTCTGTGCCTACTTTGGCTCGACCGTCGCAGATTTCGTCCCGGGGATGCGCGCCTTCGCCCGAGAGATTATGCCTGCCCTTTAGCGTGATGGTCGAAGCGCGCGCCATCGCCGGCCAATTGCAGCCGGGAGGCGTTGCAGCGCGGCGCTGATGGCGATCACGAGGCAGAACAGGAACAGTACAAGGACCGGGATCCCGGTGCTGACGAAGTTCCAGCCGCGAGCCTGGGCCACGGCGATAGCCAGGTAGCCGACCACAAAGACGAATGCCGCTGCCAGCAGGCGCGGCAGGTGTAAGAGGTTGCCCGACGACTCGCGGTCGTAGTACATCCGGGCGCCGGGCCGGAGTTGCGCGCGCCGCTGCTGGCTCCGGCGATGCTGGATCGCCATCTGGATCAACACAATCGGGATGGCCCAGGGGGCGATAACCACGCGGAAGATGTTCCAAGCAACACCAGCGCCCGTGATCGGCTGCACCATGCGAACCATGTTCGCCTTCGGCAGCGGATCATCGGGGTCGAGCCGCGCAGCGCTTTGATAGATCTCCAGAGCCTCCTTCGTGCGACCCTGACCCTGAAGGGCGACGCCGAGATTATTGAGGGCGATGTGATTGGTGGGCTCAATCTGCAGCGCCTGGCGGTTCGCCTCTTCTGCTCCCGTCCACTGCTTTCGACGGATCGCCACCTGGCCGCGCAGAATATGGGACAATGCCCAATCGGGCGCGATCCGCAGCAGATTTTGAGCGGTCGCCTCCGCGTCATTGGTTCGCTTGACCCGCAATTGTGCTGAGCCGAGCGTGTACAGCGCCGATGGGAGGGTCGGCGCCAGCCGGACGGCGGCCTCGGCGGCGACCAGCGAATCCTTCGGACGGCCGAGCCGATCGAGGATGATGCTCCGCAGTCGATGGGGGCGTTCGTAGTGCGGGTCGAGCGACGCGGCGACCTCCGCCTCTTTGAGGGCATCATCGGGACGCCGCAAGTTCAGCAGCGCGTAGGCCAACTCGCAATGCGGCTCGACTGCTTGCGGACTGGCGGCGATCGCTTTGCTGAGCACCGGCACAGCGTCAGTAGGCCGACCGATGTTATTGAGCTGCGTCCCCTGAGCAAGTAGCGTTCGCCAGGGCTCGCTCATACCAGCTTGCGGGCCCGCATGTAGGCGAGGAGATCGTCGTAGAGTCCGGATTCGTTGGCGAACAGAACGAAGTTCCGAACGGTCTCAAACCATGCCGGCGTGCTGGGGCGGACCTGCTTCAAGGCGCGATCGAAATCGCCCATCTCGATGGGACGCACCGCACCGACATCGATTGAGGCCTCCATTGCCTGCTCGGTCGCGGTTTCGCAGACGTGCGCCAGGTCGGCTCCCGAGAAGCCATCCGTGCGGGCCGCCACCGCGTCCAGGTCGAGGCTCGCGGTAGGGCGGTCGCGGACATGGTACCGAAGGATCGCTACCCGCGCCCTCTGATCGGGCGGGGCCACGAGCACGAGCCGGTCGAATCGACCCGGTCGTAGTAACGCCGAGTCGACGTCCCAGGGATGGTTTGTTGCCCCGAGGGTGAAGACGCCCTCGTTGCGGGACCCAATACCATCGAGCTCAGCGAGCAGCTGGTTGACGACGTTGCGGCCAGCGCTGTGGGTGAGTTGCGTGCGTTTGAGGCCGATCGCGTCGAGCTCATCGAAGAAGAGGATGCAGGGGGCGTTGCGCCGAGCCGTCTCGAACAGCTCGTGCAGATGGCGTTCGCTCTCGCCCAGCCACATACTCAGGACGTCGGACAGCCCGACCGGGATGAAGCGTGCACCCATTTCCCCAGCCACGGCGCGGGCGAGGAACGTCTTGCCGCAGCCGGGCGGTCCATAAAGCAGGAGGCCGCCGCGCAGCGATTTCCCAAATGCCTGACGAAACTCGGGATTGCGAAGTGGCCCGAGGAAGGCAACGTTGATTCGGCGTTTGACGTCCTCCATGCCGCCGACGTCCTTCAGCGTGACCTCGGGCGTCATCACCTCCCACCAGGCGGACCCCGCGGCCGGATCGGTCTCCACCGGCACGGCCTGGCGGCCCTCCGCCTGCGGTGCCGATGATGATTTCTGGGCCGCACCGGGTTGGGACGTGCCCTCGAGATCGGCAAGCCGCTGGCGGTAGCCGGCCGCCCGCTGCTGGTCGCCGACGGCGGCGGCGGCTGCGGTGGCGCCTCGCAGCGCCTCGAGGTTGGCCGGATCGCGATCGAGGATGGTGGAGAAGTGTTCGAGGGCCGGGGCCTCGGCCCCGGAGTCAAGCAACAGCTGCGCGAGGTGTAGCCGAATGGGAACGGCCGTTGGATCGATCTCGACGGCGGCGTTCAACGCCGCGAGCAGGGCAGGGTCGGGATTGGATCGAGCCAGCTCAGCCTCCCGATTAGAAGCCTAGCGAACCACGTGCTCAGGTTATTGACGAGTAGTTAGACCGACCGAGAGTGCCCCCCGAATTTGGCAGCATTACCTATTCCGAATGGGTCGGGTCGCCGATCACGCCAAGGAAGAGGAGTAAGTCCGTTTCTCTCTCGGTCAGAGCGACCAGGAATGGTCGGTCGACGATCATCTCGAATGGCGTTTGCGGCTTGATTGCAACGGTCTCGCCGATGGTAAGGCCCATAAACGTAGAAGCCGATGCGGTCGTGCCTTTCTCGTCAATGTCCAGCCGAGTCTTATGGAGGACCTTCGATATGTAGGCCGGGACGGCCCCCTCAAAGATGGGAGAAAAGTCGGCGTCCACGGCGAAGGCCGGTGCCAGTCCCATCTCCAGCAGCTCGGCCTTCAGATCCGCCGCGTAGGTAAGTCGGACGTTCGGCAAACTGAGTGCGCCCGGCCTGTCTTCGAGCGAAGCCATGATCCGGCTGAGCGAACTCGGCGCCGCGATGTCGTGAAACGCTGCAGGCGAGAGTGACTCGCGCGGCAGGATCACAAGCAGGCTGAAGCGGCCTTCCTTGTAAGGCAGCCGGACGGCCTGGAGGTTCGGATCTTCCGTGTAATTAAACGAAGCCGACTTTCGCATCATCTGGACTTCGGTCAGACCTCCCGATCCGGTGGTGAATTCGCGGTCGACAGTTTCGTCCGGATCGAAGTGGTCCTCCCACAGACCGTGGAAAAACGTGGCGTTGACCAGTGCCAGGATGCTATTTGGGTCGATCGAATCGACCACCCTTCTGATCTGGCCGTGCGTGGCGCGCGTCGCCCAGTCATTGACGAGCGTCGCGGCTCCGGGCGACGCGAAGTTGAGGTTGCGGACCTCTGCGCGATAGCTTTCCCGCATCGCAACGGCGTAGCTTGCCGATAACGGCAACCCAGACCGTGCCCAAATCGAGTTCGCGAATTCGACCGCCACACCGGCAGGCAGGGCGCCGAGGCTCGCGAAGAGTCGCTTAGCCCGGCTCGCCGCAAGTCTTACGTCAACGCCAAGCGTGTGTTCGAAGGCAGCCAGCGTTTCGCCCTGAGCGCCGGCCGCGGCCATGGCGAGGGCGAGTTCCAGACTCGCGGGCGATACGAAAACGTTCGGCTCGTTCCGCTGGAGCAGCTGCTGCAGCAGGCGCGAGCCGAAAACGGTCTGGCTGGTGGGTGCGAGGGCCCCCACCCTACCCTCCCCCGCAAGCGGGGGAGGGAACTTGCCCGCTTAGCGGTCCCGTTCTTTCGTCTCCATGGCGGCCTGGGCGGCCGCCAACCGGGCCACCGGCACGCGATACGGCGAGCAACTGACGTAGTTCAGGCCGAGCGTGTGGCAGAACTTGATCGAGGCCGGGTCTCCCCCGTGCTCGCCGCAGATGCCGATTTCCATGTCAGGTCGGGACTTACGGCCTTCCTCGACCGCGATCTTCATCAGCCGGCCGACGCCCGCCGTGTCGATCGACTCGAAGGGGTTGACGGGCAGGATCTTCTCCTCGACGTACTTCAGCAGGAACTTGCCCTCGGCATCGTCGCGCGAGAAGCCGAAGGTCGTCTGGGTGAGGTCGTTGGTGCCAAAGGAGAAGAATTCCGCCACCTTCGCGACCTCGCCGGCGGTCAGCGCGGCGCGCGGGATTTCGATCATCGTGCCGAACTTGTATGCGACCTCGGTCTTCTGCTCGGCGAAGACCTCCTTGACGACCCTCAACACGGTCTCGTGCGTGCGCTGGAGTTCGTTGACATGGCTCACAAGTGGAATCATGATCTCGGGCTTGACGTCGACGTTCTTCTTCTTGAGAAAAATGGCCGCCTCGATGATGGCCCGCACCTGCATCTCGATGATCTCCGGGAACAACAGCCCCAGGCGGATGCCGCGCAGGCCGAGCATCGGGTTCTGCTCGCGCATCCCCTCGATCGCCTTCAGTAACGCCTCTTCCACTTCGAGCTTTCTCTTGGGCGCCTTCTTCAGACGCATCGTCGTGACCTTGACCAGCTGCTCGTCGTAGTTGGGCAGGAACTCGTGCAGCGGCGGGTCGATCAACCGCACGATGACGGGCAGACCGTGCATCTCCTTGAAGAGGCCCTTGAAGTCCTCGCGCTGGAACGGTAAGAGCTTGGCCAGCCATTGCCGGCGCTCTTTCTCGTCGGCCGCCAGGATCATCTTCTGCACGAAGGGCAGGCGCTCCTGCTCCATGAACATGTGCTCGGTACGGCACAGGCCGATGCCCTCGGCGCCGTAGCTGCGCGCCACCTTGGCATCCCGCGGATAGTCGGCATTCGCCCAGACCCCGAGCCGGCGGCGCGCGTCGGCCCAGAGCAGGAGCTGGTTGAGGTCTTTGTTGATGGCGGGCTCGATCATCGACACCGAGCCCAGGATGACCTCGCCGGTCGACCCGTTGATGGTGATCAGGTCGCCTTCCTTGACCTTGACGCCGTCGACGGAGAACACGCGCTTGTCGAGGTCGATCTTCAAACTCTCGGCGCCGGCGACGCACGGCTTACCCATCCCGCGAGCGACCACGGCCGCGTGGCTGGTCTTGCCGCCGCGCGCCGTCAGGACGCCTTGAGCGGCGATCATCCCGTGGACATCGTCAGGATTGGTTTCGATTCGGACGAGGATGACGGCCTCGCCTTTCTTTGCGCGCTCCTCGGCCCGGTCGGCGTCAAACACGGCCTTGCCGCTGGCGGCGCCCGGCGAAGCGTCGATGCCCTTGGCGATCACTTTCGGCTTGGCCCTGGGATCGATTCGCGGGTGCAGCAGCTGATCGACCTGCGTCGGCTCGACGCGCTGGACGGCCTCGTCCTCGCCGATCAGCTTCTCCCCGACCATATCGACGGCGATCTTGACGGCCGCCTGCGCCGTCCGCTTCGCCGACCGAGTCTGCAGCATCCAGAGTTTGCGCTTCTCGATCGTGAACTCGAGGTCCTGGACGTCGCGATAGTGCTTCTCGAGCCGTTCGGCGTTGGTGACAAATTCCTGGTAGACCTCCGGGAGCTGCTTCTTCAGGGAGGAGATCGGCTGCGGCGTACGAATGCCGGCGACGACGTCCTCGCCCTGGGCGTTCGGCAGGTAATCGCCGTAGAGGACTTTCTCGCCGGTGTTGGGATCGCGCGTGAAGGCGACACCGGTGCCGGAGTCGTTGCCCATGTTGCCGAAGACCATGGTCTGGACGTTGACCGCGGTGCCCAGGTCGTGCGGGATCTTGTTGAAGTTGCGATAGTCGATGGCGCGCTTGTTGTTCCAGGATGAAAAGACGGCCTCGATGGAAGCACGAAGCTGCTCGAGCGGGTCATCCGGGAACGGCTTGCCGCTTTCTTTGAGGATGATGTCCTTGAACTCTTTGACGAGCTTCTCGAGCTGCTCCGGCTTCAGCTCCGGGTCAGTCTTGACCTTCGCCTTCTCTTTCGCGAGCTCGAGCCGCTTCTCGAACTTTTCGGCGTCGATGCCGAGGACGATTTTGCCGAACATTTGAATGAAGCGGCGGTAGGCGTCGAGCGCGAAGCGGCGGTCGTTGGTCAGCTTCGCCAGGCCTTCCAGCGTTTGCGGGTTGAGGCCCAGGTTGAGGACGGTGTCCATCATTCCGGGCATCGAAAACTTGGCCCCGGAGCGGACCGATACGAGCAATGGATTCTTGACGTCACCCAACTTCTTGCCGGCTTTCTCCTCGACGTGGTGCAGGGCCTCGATCGCCTGCTCCCACATGCCGTCCGGGAACTTCTTGCCCGAGGCGTAGTAGGCGTTGCAGGCCTCGGTCGTGATCGTGAAGCCGGGCGGCACCGGGAGCCCGGCCCGCGTCATCTCGGCAACCCCCGCGCCTTTGCCGCCGAGCAGATCGCGCATGTCCTTGTTCCCTTCTTCGAACAGGTACACCCACGTCTTCAGAGTCTCGGAGTGAGATTGCGGACGTGCCTGCGTAGTAACGGCCATGCGCGTGCCTCCTTAGAACCCGACGGTTACCGGGTCAAGGATAGCAACCAACCCGCTTAGCCCAGCACGATACGGGCGAAGATGACTACAATTTGATAAAATGTGACCACAATGCTGGAAGTTGGCATCCGAGCGCTCAAGGCACGGCTAAGCGAATTCGTCCGGCGGGCTGCCAATGGTGAGACGATCGTCGTCACCGAGCGAGGACAGCCTGTTGCCGAGCTCGTCCCGCACCGCTCCATGGAGCTGCCGCGCCGATTGGCCGAGCTGGTTCGCCGTGGCGAGGTGACGCTCGCCACTAAGCCGCCCGGCCTTCCCAGGGTCCGTGGCAGGATGCGACCCGGGTCTTCGCTATCCGACGTCGTCGTCGAGGAGCGCGGGAACGAACGTTTACTTCGATAGCAGCGCCATCGTTAAGCTGCTCGTCCTCGGAGAGGCTGACTCCGACGTGGCCTTTGAGCTTTTCCGCACGGCCGATCGCCGTTCCACATCCGTGATCGCATACGCCGAATGCCGGGCTGCAGTGGCAGCAGCGGCCCGCAGCAGACGCCTCACCGGGTCAGAAGCGCGCAAGGCCGTCGCGGCCCTGAACGACGTGTGGCCAGCACTTGACCGGTTGGCGGTCTCCGAAGAAATCGTCCATCGCGCCGGCGAACTGGCCGAGCGTCGAGCACTTCGCGGATTCGATGCCATTCACCTTGCCTCAGCACTTGCCCAGGCGCCGGAGGCAAGGCTGGCCTGCTGGGACGACCAGCTGGCCAAGGCGGCTCGGGCAGAGGGGCTCGCTCTCGCAGCAAAGGCCGATTAGCCCTGGCGTATCTGCCGGCGAGGTACTGCCGTCAGTTCTCAGCTTTTAGGTGGCGGGGGCGGCGGCGGATTGCTTCGTACGGCGCCGGTCGACTGACTCGGACCCCGGCCGGCACCCGTGTTCGCGAGCAGCACCATGTACTGGTCACCGAGACTGTCGCTGATGTGAAGCAGGCCGGCCACCGGCGCCGGACCATTCGTAACGGCGGCGGTGGCGTCGAAGGTCACGGTAATCACACAGCTCGCTTGGGGTGCGAGCGTAAAGGGCCAGGGCGTGCACCCCGAAGCGCTGAAAGGGATGTCGGCCGACACGCCGGTGATCGTGATGCCAACCGTCCCGGTGTTGGTGACCACCACGGTAAGCTGGGTCACGGCAACGTTGCTGTCGAACGTCAGGCTCGGGGGGCTGAAAGCGAGCGTCCTTCCTAGGCCGACACCGGTCAAGGCGAGCTGCTGCGGGCTGTCGAGTGCGTTGTCCGTGAGGGTCAGCGTGCCGCTGCGCGGGCCCGGCAACGTCGGCGCAAAGGCGACGTTAATCACGCAGCTCGCCTGGATGTCGAGCGAGCCGACGCAGGCATTCGGGTCTGTTCTCACGAAGTCGCCGGAAACCGCGATCTGGGTGACGACCAGGGCTGCGGTCCCGGTGTTCGTCAACGTAATCGGTTTCGCGGCGCTAGCCGTGCCCACCACCACGCTGCCAAAGTCCAGCCCAGCCGTCGCCGCCAGACTTACCACCGGCGCGAGGCCCGTCCCCACCAGCGGGATCGTGTCCGGACTGCCCGCGCCATCATTCGTGATTGATAACAGACCACTGTCGGCCCCTCGCACGGTGGGGGTGAACGAAACGGCTACGCTGCAGGACGTCAGGGCGGGCAGGCTGGTTGGACAATTCGTGGTCACGCCGAAATCAGCGGTCGCCGAGATGGTCGGGATGAAGACGGATCGGGAACCGGTGTTGGTCACGGTCACGCTTTTGACCGGGCTCGTGGTCTCGACCAACTGGTTGCCGAAGTCAAGACTGGCCGGATTCAGGTCGACCGGGTAGGTGGGCTCGGCGTCGACGATCACCGTGACCGGACTGTGGCCGTCAGAGCGGATGAATTTGAAGTGGCCCGTATCGCCGTGCGCCCAACTCGATCCCCCAAGATCACTGTCAATGGCCCAGGTGTCGTGGCCAACGGTCACGTTAGCGGCGCCGATGTAGGTGAGGATCGCATTGACTCCCTCTACCGTCACCGGGCCATTATTCGTGACCGTGCCGCAGACCTCGTCCGCCGGATCCCCGAGCGGGCATAGATCACTCGTAGCGTCCAGTTGGTACGGATGCGCGGTCGATCGGCTGTATGTGATCTCACCGACCACGAAATGGTCGTAGTTAAGCCTGGGGTCCGGAAATTCGACGTCTTCAAAGGGCGAGTAGCCCTGATCCGGCAGGACCTTCTTGCTCGCGAGGGTGAAGCTTTGGCCGACGACGGCATTGCTGGCGTTCTGCCAGCTAAAGTTGATCGTCACCAGGGCCACGTCGCTGCCGCTCGTGTTGCGGATCTGGCCCACGATGTGCACAATCGGCTGTCCGTCGGGGAGCGACTCGATCCATTGCGAGGACGAGACCAGCGTGATGGGTGAGGTCGCGCCAGCCGGGGCGGCCCGAAGCGTCACGGCCGGTAGCGCCATGGCGCAGGCGATCAGCCCGATCAGCACGCGGCTCATTAACGGGCGTGCCGGTTTGCGGCGCTGAAAGCCCACTCGGACAGTGTCCCGGCAGCACTCCGTGCGAACAAGGACTCATGGGCCGGAAGGCTAGGCACCGGTCACTGCCTCGTCGGGCAATCGCGTCGCCCGATCGGGCAATCACCGACCCTAGCTCAGCCGCTGCTTGAGGGCCGGAACCAGCTCGTCGAGCGCGACTCGTTCCTGCGTCATCGCGTCCCGGGAGCGGATGGTGGCGGCCCGGTCGTTGATCGACTCGAAATCGATGGTCACGGCAAAGGGTGTGCCGATTTCGTCCTGCCGGCGGTAGCGCTTGCCGATCGACTGGGTGTCGTCGAACTCAGTTCGGAAGAAGGGCCGGAGCTCGTGCTCGACCCTGGCGGCGATGCTGGTAAGCGGCTCCTTTCGCGACAGCGGCAGGATGGCGACCTGCACCGGCGCAACCGAGGGATGGAAGCGTAGGACGACGCGCTGCTCACCGCGGACCTGCTCCTCGTGATAGGCATCGATCATCAGCGTCAGCATGGTCCGATCGACGCCGGCTGACGGCTCGACCACGTGCGGAAGGTAGCGCTCTCGAATGATGTCGTCGAAGTAGGACAGGTCCTTTCCCGACGCGCGTTGATGGGCTGATAGGTCGTAGTCGCCGCGGGCGGCGATCCCCTCAAGCTCCGACCAGCCGAACGGGAACTCGTACTCCACGTCGAAGGCGCCCCGCGCGTAGTGCGCCAGCTCTTCCTTGCCATGGGCGCGCAGGCGCAGCCGTTCCCGGCGGATACCCAGGCCCAGGTACCAGTTGAGCCGCTGCTCCTTCCAGTACTCGAGCCACTTCATCTCTTCTGCCGGTGGCACGAAATATTCGAGTTCCATCTGCTCGAACTCGCGCAGGCGGAAGATCGAGTTGCCAGGCGTGATCTCGTTGCGAAACGCCTTGCCGATCTGGGCGATGCCGAAGGGCGGCCGCATGCGCGTCGAATTGAGGACGTTGGTGAAGTTCACGAAGATGCCCTGCGCCGTCTCGGGCCGGAGGTAGACCTGGGTGCTCGAATCTTCCACCGGCCCGGCGAAGGTCTTGAACATCAGGTTGAACTGCCGCGCCTCGGTGAACTCGCCACCGTCCTCCTCGTGCCGCGGGCCGCTTACCTGGTCGGCGCGAAAGCGTTGATGGCACTTCTTGCATTCCAGCAGCGGGTCTGTGAAGTTCTGGACATGTCCGGATGCCACCCAGACCCTGGGATTCATGAGAATGCCGGCATCGATGCCGACGACGTCATCCCGCAGGTCGACCATGTAGCGCCACCACGCCTGCTTGATGTTGCTGCGCAGCGCCACCCCGAGCGGGCCGAAATCGTAGACGCCCTGAAGGCCACCATAGATCTCGCTCGATTGGAAGAAGAAACCACGTCGCTTCGCCAGCGAGACCAGTTTTTCCATGATCTCCCTCCCCCCTTGCGGGGGAGGGTTGGGGTGGGGAGGCTTCGTTTCGGTCGCCATCAGCGGATGGCCCGGATGAATTCGATGCTTTTCAGGTGGCGGTCGAGATGGTATTCGAGCTGAGCTTCGAGTGCCTGCTCGACTTCGTCCAGGATCGCCACCGGCAGCTTCAGGCGGTCATAAAGCGCCTCGCCACCGGCGGCCATCAGCCGCAGCACCTTGAGGCCGTTGACCGACACCGGCGACCCGGCCTGGTCGTGGCTGCCGCAGCGGGCGCACAGGACCCCGCCGAGCAATGGTGAGAACCAGGCCGGCGATTCGGGGAGCGGCGTGCCGCAGCCGGCGCAATCCTGGAGCTGCGGTTGATAGCCGAGCAGCTCGAGGATCCGCATCAAGAACCAGGCGGCGTCGGCGCGAGCCACCCGTTCGGGTGCATTGAGCCGGTCGAGCGTGATCGCGACCAGTTCAAAGACATCGTCCACCGGATGACGATCCTCGAGGACTTTGTCGGCCACCTCCGCGACCAGGCAAGCGTAGGCGGTGCGTACCAGATCGCCGCTGATGTTCCTCGTATCGCCGCGGCGCTCCGACTGGGCAACCACATCAAGGTTGCGGCCCTTGGCCAGCATCATCTGTGACCGGGTGAACAGGTCGAGGCCGCTGCCACTTCTCGCCTTGGCGCGGCGCGATCCCTTGGCGATGGCCGCCAGCTTGCCGTGCTCGCGCGTCAGGAGCGTGAGAATCCGATCGGCTTCGCCATAGTCGAGCCGCCGGAGCACGATCGCGTCCGCCTGGTAGGTCGGCATGGCTGCATTCTACGGACGGAATCGCTCAGATTCTCGCCAACTCGACTACGCAGCGGATTATCCGCGAGCCGCGCTGAGGAATTCCAGATCGATCAGTGGCATCCTAATTGCGACCAGCTTGGATCAACTGATTGAGCTGACGAGGCGTGAGACGGCGACCGCTTATTCCCCGAGTGATTAGCTGCTCAGCTCGCCTGCCCACAAATGGAAGGGCGCCGAAAGGCACCCTTCTAGATTGCTGGTGTTCCGCTTTTGGCCAGACGCTAGATGATCACCAGCTGGACGGACAGACGAGTCGGCGAGAAGGGAGCGCCGGTGCCTGCCCCGGCGACGATCACGTGGCCGGCCGCCTGTGCGTGGTTCGTCTTCCACTGGATCTTGACCGTGTAAGTTGTGCCCTTGACAAAGCTCCCATACACGCCGTGGACGAAGGCGGCGTTGGGGGAGAAGGTCCCGGCGAATCCCCCACTCTCATGCCAGGAGTGAATCGTTGGGGCCGCCATGCCGGCGCCAACTGCGATGCCGATGTCCTGGTTGTCGCCGGCTGCAGTGGTCCACAGGTCGGCGTTGGCGTAGAGGATGGCCACCGCGTTAAAGCGCGGGGTGATGGTGAGGCTGAGGTTTGCCGCATCCATGTCCACCCAGGTGACGCCGTCACTGTTCTGCAGCGTGTACTGCTGGTTGCTGACGGCGGTGAAGAGGGATCCACCCAGGGAGCCTGGCTGCACGGGGGCCCAGTTGCCTGCCCCGTTGATACCCACGCCCGAAATCCAGAGGACACCGTTTGAATCGCGGACCATCTCACCGAAACCGGTGGTAAAGGTGGGCGGCCCGGCCACGATATTCGCCGCCTGCGAGATACGCCCGGTTCCATGGGCCGCCACATCGATCCCGGTCACGGCCTGGCCTCGAATGCCGATACCCGAGTCAGTCTGACCGTTCACAGCCCAGCCGACCGTTCCGGAGCACCAGGCGTCTATTCCCTCTGCATCAGGCCCCCCGAGGGCCTCCATCGAGCCGTTGTGGAGAGCGAGCGTCGTCGCGCCCTTTTGCGTCGCGCGCAGCATCGGGAATGCTCCCGTCGCGGCCGCTGCCGGCAGGAGGTCCGTCGTAGTGGTCTCGGTGTTGATGACGCCGACGAACATGAAATCCCCGGTATTAGCCGAGGCGGGGACCGCTCGCATTGCCACCGCGCCGGCCGCGCCGGCCGCGGCGGCGCCCGCCAGCTTCAGCAGGGCCCGCCGGCTGCGCGGTTTGCCAGCCTCGCCGTTGGCTTCACCGTTGGCCGCCGCAACGCTGGCCGTGCCACTGGGAAGCGCCTTACCCTGCAGATCGTCAAGACGTCCCTTCAATTCATTCACGACGTTCGTCAGGCGCGACACCTCGCCCTGAAGGTCCGCGTTTTTAGCCCGGGACTGTGACATTTCTCCTCCTCGAGAACCCATCTTTACTGACCTGCCTTCGGCGACTGCGGCACCGGTTCCTTGCCCATCAGATGCTCCGCCCGCGGCGACTGCGGAACCGGCTCCTTGCCCCGCGACGTTGCGCGAGGGCTCTGACTGACTGACTCTTTCTTCTCCCCTGCCATGTGTTTTCCTCCCAAGGTCCTCGTCGGACGCTTCCGAGCGTAGTCTCGAACGACGATAGATAAGGGGTATGACGCCGTCAAGACAACCGTCCGTTCCGAAGGTGTTTGGTGCGCTTTCGGGCAGACCCGATTGCCTTGGAGGTCCAGACTCAGCGGGCCTCGAGAAGGCGCGCGTCACTGGATGAGAGATTTACCTGGCGGATCCGCTATGTGGGTTACTCTAGGTAACCTTTGAGCATCTTGCTACGACGACGGTGGCGCAGCTTCGGCAGCGCCTCGCTGATGCCCGTCGATCAGCCCAAAGCGCAGTTGCAGCACCCGGCGTCGGCGGTTATGGCCCTTGACCAGCACCGCTACCTGGACCGAAAGCAGCTCCAAGACCTCTTCTCCAAGGACCAAGACGCTGTTACCAAAGGCTGCACCACCTGACCGATAGCCACGTCATCGTTTACTGGCAAGTCCGTCTTCAACCTGGACTACACCCGCGCCCCTCCGTCTATCTCCTGTCCATGCGGAGGCTCGATTGTTGGCCCGGCTCTGGCACTATGCACAAGGCCGGAATGCCTTGCAGTGACGGAATCACCTGGGTCGACATTGGATAGAACGAAGCTGCAGGTGAGCTTTAGGCCCCATTTCGCGTGCCAGGCCATCATCACCATCAGTGCCGACTTGTGGACCACGGTCGGTGGCCATAACCAGGACATTGCGGCCGTCATCACTGGTGGGTCATTCGGAACCAACAAGGTCGTCGCCTGGAAAGAGAGCGGCAGCATCGCTGGCGCCTTCTCGCCCAACGCCGCGTATCTCGAAACCGTGCAGACGCTCGCCCTGGGGAACGCCTACACCATCAAGGTGGCGGGAAGGCAAACAAATAATGCGACTGCCGCCACGATCACCGCCAGTCCTTCGACGCGAGCGTAGTTTACTGACCTCTAGCTGATCCGCCGCGGGGACCGCCCCGCGGGGGATCGCCTCTTGACTACCTAGGTAATCGGGTCTATAAACACGGCACCGAAGGGAACGGGTCGGTCAGGTCCGGCGGGGAAGGGAAATCGACGTGAGCGATCGGCGAAGGGGGCGTGGAATTGCCGCATCTGTGCGGCTGCTGACACTCACCCTGTGTTGCGCCAGCCTTGGCACAACGCCATTCGTTTTCCCGCTGCCGGCGATGGCGGCGAGTACGCCGGGGCCGGCCGTGGTGTCCGTGGTCCCCAGCTCAGGCTCAGCCGAAGGCGGTGAGAAGGTGACCATCGCCGGCAGCGGCCTTGCGCAGGCAACCGGCGTCTGGTTCGGCTCTCTGCCCGCGAGTTTCGTCATCAGGGGCGACCAACGGATCGTGGCCACGACCCCACCTGGGGACGCGGGTAGAAGCGTCGACGTCACGGTGACCGCCGGACGAAGCAAGGCGCGCAGCGCTCGGACGAAGGCGGATTCCTTCGCCTACCGGCCGGCCTACGCCCCGCGGATCAGCGCGGTGACGCCCAATGTGGGCAAAGCCGCCGGCGGAACCATCGTCACGATTTTCGGCACGGGCCTCAGCGAGACGCGCCTGATCCGGTTTGGGAAGACCGATACGCGACGTTTCGTCGTCAAGAGCGACCGTGAGATCCTGGTGGCGAGCCCGGCCGGTCCCGTGGGATCGAGCGTGCACCTCACCGTCTTCGCGACCCGGGGCTCCAGCAGCTGGACGGCGGCTGATCGCTTCACCTTCGTTGCCGGCGCTACGACCCGTGCACCACCGGCTGGGCGTAAAGCGCGAACCGCTGGTCCGGTCGCGCCGCTTGCCACGTCAACCGTCCCCACAGTGACCGCGATCGACCCCAATTTCGGACCGCCGAATGGCCAGACGCAGGTAACCATCTGGGGCACGGGTCTCAGCCAGGTCACGACGGTCAACTTTGGAGCGATCGGCTGCGTCCAGTTCTTTGCCGTCTCCGATACCCAGATCTTTGCGTTCAGCCCGCCAGGCACGGTGGGCCAGACGGTGCACGTCACCGTCACCTCCGCGGGGGGCACGAGTTCGACGAGCGCGGCCGATCAGTTCACCTATGTCAGTCCGCAGCCGGCGGAAGTCGACGGGATCACGCCGAACAGTGGGAGTGCCGCCGGAGGAACCCCGGTCACGATTCGTGGGAAGGGCCTCAGCAATGTCGCGATCGTCAAGTTTGGGAACGGCGCGGCCTTCAACGTGTTTCCGCAGGACGATAGCACCATCCAGGTCACCACCCCCTCCCAGGGAACCAACCCGTCGTTGGTGGATGTGACGGTCACGACGACGGCCGGGGCAACGAGCGCAAGCGGTCTGGCGGACACATTCCACTACCAGGCAGCCGCGGCCCCCATCGTCAATGGGATCGAGAGCAACCATGGGCCCAGCACCGACCGCACTCACGTTACCGTCTACGGCAGCGGCTTGATGGGGGCTTCCACCGTCAAGTTCAATAGCACCCCGGGCACCGATCTGTTTGTTGAGGATGACACAACCCTGTTCGTGACGAGCCCGGTCCAGGGCGCGAACCCAGCGACCGTCGATGTCACCGTCGTCACCCCGGTTGCCGCGAGCGCCCTCACCAACGCGGACAAATTCACGTACGAGTCGCCCGGTCCGCCGGTCATCAGTGGGATCGACCCGGCTTCGGGTGCCACCGCGGGCGGCACTACTGTCCAGATTTTCGGGAGCGGGCTCAGCGCCGTTACCGCAGTGAAGTTTGGCGCGGTCGCCGCGTCGACGGTGTTCACCGGCGACAACTTCATCTCGGTCACGAGTCCGCCGCAGGGCACGAGTCCGGCCACCGTGGACATTACCGTCAGCACGGCGAGCGCAACCAGTGCCATGAATGTTGCCGATCGCTTTACCTACCTGGCGCCGACCCAGCCACTGATTTACGCGGTCGACCCGAACCAGGGAACCACCGGGGGCGGTCAAGTGGTCTTCCTCACAGGCAAGGGCTTTGGCGGAGCCACCGCGGTCAGCTTTGGCGGCGTCACCGCCACCAGCTTCCACGTCGATGACGACAACTCGATGACGGCGACGAGCCCGGCTCACGTCGCAGGGACGGTCGATATCGCGGTGAGCGGTCCAGCCGGGGTGAGCCCAACTGGGAGCGCGGCAGACCAGTTTACCTACGGCGCCCCCAGCACCCCGACGGTGAGTGCGCTCGATCCCAACCGCGGTCCCGCGTCGGGTGGCGTCTGGGTCTACGTCTATGGCAGCGGTTTCGCCGGGGATGGCGGCACGCCCCCGCCGGCGCCGACCGTGACTTTTGGCACCACTGCGGCGACGGCCGCCGCTATTTACACCGACACCACGCTGGCTGCATTTGCTCCATCGGGCGCGGTCGGGGCGCCAGTCCACGTGACGGTCACCACCATTGCGGGGACGAGCTCGACGAGCGCTGCCGACCTGTTCACGTACTTCTCCACGCCGGTCCCAGGGATCAGCGCCGTCAGTCCGGCCGGCGGGCCGGCGGCCGGGGGCACGACCGTGTACATCAGCGGAGGCGGATTCACCAACACGACGCAGGTCGTTTTCGGCGCTCACGGGGCCACCACCATTGCCGTCGTTAACGACGGCCTCATCCGCGCCACGAGCCCATCCGGGACGGGGGGCACGTCGGTCGACGTCATTGTGACGACGCCGGGTGGGACGGCCACGGCACCCTCGGCCTTCGCGTATAGCGCCGCGGCCCCGCCCACTCCGGCAGTCACCGCGGTGGGTCCCAACTCTGGGCCGGCCTCGGGTGGCGGTACGGTCTACATCAGCGGCAGCGGATTCACCGGAGCAACCGGCGTCGCGTTCGGGACGACCAGTCCGAGCGCATTTACTGTGATCGACGACAACTTGATTGAGGACTACGGGCCAAACGGGCCCGGAAACTCAGCCATGTCGAGCACGGTTGACGTCCAGGTCACAACCCCGGGCGGCACCAGCGCGATCACCACGGCCGACCACTATATGTTCACGGCCGTGCCGGCGCCGACCGTGACTTTTGTCAGCCCGAACATCGGGCCAATGGGCGGCGGAACCATCGTCTATATCACTGGGACGAACTTCCAGACAGGCAGTACGGTCATGTTCGGCGCCACTGCCGGAACGAACGTTGTGGTACTGAGTAACACGCTTCTCTACGTCACCAGCCCGGCCCAGGGGGCAAACTCGGCCACGGTCCACGTGACGGTCAGCACCGGCTCGGGAACCAGCGCCACGGGCAGTGCCGACCAGTTCACCTGGGGGACGCCGACGGCACGAACCGGTCCCTTCATCGACGGCATCTCGATAAACCAGGGCCCCACCGCGGGTCAAACGCAGGTGAGCATCTACGGCAGCGGCTTCACGGGAGCGACCGCGGTCAAATTCGGCACAACCCTCGCAAGCGGCTATTCGGTCTTCCTCGATGGCCAGATGTCCGCGACCAGCCCGGCGGGCAGCGCCGGAACGGTGGAGATCACCGTGACCGCGGGGGGCAGCACCAGTTCGACGTCGCTTGCCGACCGATTTACCTACGTGGCGCCCGGTCCGGCGGCGGTCTATGGGCTGCACCCCAATCACGGATCATCGTTCGGCGGGACGAACGTCACGATTTATGGCAAGGATTTTTACGGTGCGACCCAGGTCACCTTCGGCACCTCCGCCGCCTCCGCCGTTCTCGTCGGCTTCGGCGGCAACTCGGTCACCGCGACGGCACCGGCCCAGGGCGGGAATCCAGCGGCCGTCCACGTGGCGGTCACGACGCCCACGGGCCAGACCTCCGCCGGCCCCGCCGACCTCTTCACCTATGGGCCGCCCCCGCAGCCGGCGATCGATGCCATCAGTCCCAACAGTGGCCCAACTTATGGCGGCGCCTCGGTCACGGTCTACGGACGGGGCCTCACCGGGGCCAGCGCCGTGCGGTTCGGCACGGTTTCCGTTCCGGTCTTTAGCTTTGGCGTGTCGTCCGATGATTTCGTCGCCGTCCTCAACCCGTACGCTGCTCCCGGGACGGTCGACGTGACGATCACCACCCCGGGCGGGACCAGCGCCGCCAGCGCCGCGGATCGGTTTACGTTCGTCACGCCGTCCTCCCCCTTGGTGACGGCGGTGAGCCCAACCAGTGCACCCGCGTCCGGCGGGTCCGGCTTCTTCTTCAACTTCAGCGCGAACACCATCTACGTCAGCGGGAGCGGACTCACCGGCGCCTTCTCTGTGAATTTCGGCACCGCTTGCAGCCCGAACGTGAGCACCATCAGCGATACCCTCGTCGCCGTCTACTCGATTCCCGCCGGTGCGGCGAACACCACCGTCGACGTAACCGTTTCGACGCCGAGCGGAACTAGCCCCACCGGGCCTAACGATAAGTTCACCTTCCTACCGACCCCGATGCCGGTGATCACGGCGGTCGCCCCGAACAGCGGGGGTGCCGAAGGGGGCACGTCGGTCTGGATCACTGGACAACATCTCGGTCCCGTGACGTCAGTCAGTTTTGGTACGACAGCGCCGCTGCCGGTCGGTGCGAACTCTGACAACCTGCTGGTGGTCAGGAGCCCGGCCGGAACGGCGAGCCCGACGCCAGTCGACATCACGGCGACCTCGGCCGGGGGCACGAGCGCGACGAATGCCGCCGATAAATTCACCTACACCGCCGGCACGGCCCCCACGGTCACGTACGTCAGCCCGAACAGTGGGCCGGCGGGCGGCGGCGCTGTGGTCTTCGTCACCGGGACCGGATTCCAGTCGGCCACGACGCTTACCATTGGCGGCGTCCAGCCGCCTCCCGGATGCTTCGGTGGTGGCGGCCCAGGATTTGTTTTCAACCCGCCCTGCTGGAGCTCGATCAGCAACACGCTGATCTTCGTCGGATTGACTCCCGCTGGAACGGCGAACACCACGGTCGATGTGCTCGTCACCAATGCCGTTGGGTCAAGCGCCATCAGCGCTGCCGACCATTACACGTACACGCCGCAACCCGCGGCGATGGTCAGCGCGGTCAGCCCAAATACCGGCCCATCCGGAGGTGGAACGATCACCTTTGTGAGCGGACGCAACTTCCTGCGCACCTCCACCATAAAATTCGGCGCCACCGCCGTCGACCCGGCCAAGGTCTCCTTCTTCGGCGACGATCTGCTGCAGGTGACGGCACCACCGCAGGGCACCAATATCTCGACCGTCGACGTGACGGTCGATGCCAGCACTACATCAGCCGCCGATCGATTCACCTACCAGGCGACGCCCCTGCCGGTGGTGCAGATCGTGAGTCCGAGCAGCGGGCCGGCCGGGACCAGGGTCTTCCTCACCGGGAGCGGGTTGCTGTCGACGACCCAGGTGCATTTCGGCACCGCCGCCGGCTTGAACGTCTCGGCCCTCAGCGACACTCTGGCGGCGGCCACCGCCCCCGCCAAGCCAAGCGGGGCTGTGCAGGTCCCAGTCACCGCCACCACCATCGGCGGGACCAGCACGGCAGGCGCCAGCGACCAGTACACCTATTCGTCCGGACCTGTGGTCACGATAGTGAGCCCCAATAGCGGTCCAACGGCGGGCGGGACGACGGTGACGGTGACGGGAAGCGGCTTCACGGGCGTGACCGCGGTTCGGTTCGGCACCACGCCGGGGACGAACCTGTCGGTTGGATCGGACGGCCAATTAACGGTAACGAGCCCGGCGGGCTTCGGCACCGTCGACGTCGCCGTGACGACCGCGAGCGCAACCAGTCCGCTAACCCCGGGCGACCAGTTCTGGTACGGCGACACCTACGTCAACTCGAGCCGAACCCAGTACCTGCTGAACAGCAGCGACGGCACGACCTGGCAGGACATCGACCCCAACGGCGGCCTGAGCTTGACGATTTCGGCACCCGCCGATTCGACCGCGGTGCTGAGCGCCAATGTCGACCTGTGGACGACCCAGCCCGGCTATAACCAGGATGTCGGCATTTATGTCGCCGAGTCGGACGCGACGCAGTTTCCGGGGCACATCGTGGCCTGGAAGGAGAGTGGCGGATTCGCGGGCACCTACTCCCCCAATGCCGCCTTCGTCCAGACGGCGTTTTCGATGACCGGTGGCACGACCTACCACCTCAAACTGCAATGGAAGGCCAACAAAAACACGGGCACCAGTGGCGAAATCATCGTGGCGGGCGCCGGTGACTGGCCATCCTCCAGCGGCAAGTTTTCGCCCACCGCAATCACGGCCCAGCTGATCCCGGTGAGCAGCGCCGGCATCCAGACCGCCGTGAGCCGGCAGCAGTACTTGCTCCAGGCCAACGATGGCAAGACCTGGCAGGACATCGATGCCACCAACCTGGTGACGACCGTCACCCCGACCGCGAGCGGCAACATGATCATTTCGGGGAATGCCGACCTCTGGACCACCCAGTCGGGCTACAACCAGGACATCGGGCTATACGTCCAGGAGGCCGATACCACCCAGTATCCCGGTGCCATCGTGGCCTGGAAGGAGAGCGGCGGCTTCGCCGGCACCTTCTCCCCCAACGCGGCCTTCGTCCAGACCGTCTTCCCCGTTACCGCCAACACCACCTATCACGTCAAGCTCCGCTGGAAGAGCAATCACAACATGGCCGCGAACGAGACGGTCGTGGCGGGCGCTGGTGACTGGCCCGCCTCGAGCGGCAAGTTCTCGCCCACCCGGCTGACGGTCGTGCTGGTCGCAGGCAATCTGTCCAGTGCGGTGAGCACCGCACAGTTCCTGCTGCAAGCCAACGACGGCAACACCTGGAAGGACATCGATGCCACCAACCTGGCGCTGACGCTCGCCCCCGGCACCAGCTGCCTGGCCATCATCTCGGGCAACGTCGACCTCTGGACCACCCAGGCCGGCTACAACCAGGACATCGGGCTTTACGTGCAGGAGGCGAACGCCACCCAGTATCCGGGTGGCATCGTGGCCTGGAAGGAGAGCGGCGGCTTCGCCGGCACCTTCTCCCCCAACGCGGCTGCCGTCCAGGCGGTGTTCCCGGTGACGGGCGGCACCACCTATCACGTCAGCCTCCGCTGGAAGAGCAACAAGAACATGGCCGCGAACGAGACGGTCGTGGCGGGGGCGGGTGACTGGCCCACCGGGAGCGGCAAGTTCTCGCCCACCCGGCTTACGGCGAGGCTCGTCTCTTGCTCGTAGCGTCCGCCAGCTCACCGTTTATCTGATACACGAGAATCGAGCTACCGACTCGGGCGAGAGGCGACGTTCGCTCGAGCGTGAAATAGGGCGCGACCCGGACATCCGGATACGCATCGCCTGAGATCGTGATCCGGGTCAGACTGGCGGCGAGGAGTCCGACGACCGGCTCGCGGCTTGGCTGCACGTCACGACCGTCAATCCCGTAGTAGCTGGCCGGCAGCAGATTGAAAACCGCCAGCGATAAAGACGGACGGCCGTGTCCCGTCCACCAGTCGGCGAGCCGCCAGAGATCCTGTCCCCAGTCGAGGTTGCTGTCGGAAAGGAACCGCTCGGGTGTCTGACCGGCAAGCTCGTTGAAGTAGCCAAGGTGCAGGGGCGCGTGGATGAGGCTCGAGGAGACCGCGGCAAGCACGAGGACCGACGTAGCCGCCAGCCGCAGCCCGAAGCGGGGCAGGTCGACCTTCAGCAGGGCGCACGCGGCAATGGCGAGCAGCGGAAAGATCGGGAGGACGTAACGGATCCCGAGGTCGAGGCCGCCCGTCGTTGGGATCAGCACCAGGAGCGATGCCGGCAGCCAGAGGAAGAGCAGCTCGTCTCGGTTGCGCCGGCGCGCGGCGACGATCGCGGCGATGACGATGAGCAACAAGAAGCCGACGGTGGTTTTGAGCCCGATGGTCTCGAAGAAGTAGTACCAGGGCGCGTGCGCCGCGTAGGCCTGCCCATTCAGATACGTAGGGTGGCCCATCCGAACGTGCTGGAGCTGAAAGCGAAGCTCGTAAACCCAGGCAGGCGGGATGACCCACGAAAGCGGCGCTGGCCACGAAGATCCCGGCAGGAGGTAGCGAAACGGCAAATAGGCGACGCAGACCAACGACCATGCGGCCAGCAGCACGATGCCCACCGACCGGGCAACTCGTTGCAGCCGTCCGATGAGGGTCCCGTCTTGAAGCGTCAGTCCGATGAGGACGAGCACGGGGACTAGTTCGAGGGCACTGACTCGAGCCAGCATGGCCAAGCCGAGCGCGAGACCGGATGCGACGAGCCATCGCCGCCGTCGCGTGCCCGTCCATCGCCAGTAGGCGGCCAGGCATCCCGTCATGCCGAGCGTAACCGGAAGATCGGGCGTGACGAGATGGCCGTGGCCCAGCACGGACGGCTCGAGTGCCACGATGGCCAGCGCAAGTAGACCCGCGAGATTGCCGTTGAGCGCCCGCGCCCAGAGAAAGACGATACCGGCCAGCAGCAGGCTCATCAGGATGACCGGAAGGCGGGCGACCAGGATGAGCTGGTGCAATGATCGCGTGTCGCCGCTGTAAAAGGGCGCGAGGTCGGCGGACGCGTAGGTGACCGTCGTCCCGCACGGCCGGCTGGCCCCGGAACCCAACAGCACCGTGCTCGCCCCCGCGAGTACCTTGAAGCCAATCGGGCTCGACGGCTCGAGATCTCCAATCCGTGCGGTCAGCGCACAGGTCCCGGCTCGGATATAGAAGGACTCATCGGCCGTCAGGCTGTCGCCCCAGGCCTCGACGACAAGCAGGGCGGCCATCACCACCATCAGCGCACCTGCCGCCAGGCCAACGCGAACGCTCAGAGCCAGGGCTTCAGGCCTGAACCTGCCACCACACGTACACCCCACCCTGCGACTCCGGCTCGTGGCCCAGCAGGATCCTGAAGACTTCGATCATCCGGTCCTGGTGAGGCATCGGCCCGACGATGACGGTCTTCACGCTCCACGCCGCCAGCTCGGCGCGCATCTGCTGGGCAAGCGCGTCGGTGAAGCCGGACAGGTCATCGCCTCGCTCGATCGCGACCATCACCGTCTGGGTCGCGCTCGAAGGCGGACTCGGTGAGGGACCGCCGGGCTGATAGGACTCGGTGCCACCCGGGACGATGATGTACCCCTCCGGCATTCGAAAGCGCATGTCCGACGCCGCCTGCCATGCGACCGGGTATACGCCATCGATGCTCGCCCGCGAGAACGGGGCGATCAGGGCGACGCTGTCCTGCGGGATGCGGTCGACCATGGCGCTTCGAAAGAACTCGGGGATCGGCGGCGCCGCCGCCGGGAACGGCCAGGCCGGTAGCAACAGGACGAGCGAGATCGCCAGCCCGAGGCCGCCGGCCAGTTGCGTCTTCCGATCGCCGGAGCGCAGGATCGCGTCGATCAGGATCGCCACGAGGATCCCCGCCAGCAGGTAGCCGAACTGCATCAGCCGAACGGGAAGGATGTTGTCGAGGACAGGGAGCCGAATGAGCGCGAGCCAGAGCAGGATGACGCTGAAGAGCATCAGGCGCGCCGGCATGAACCGTTGCAGCAGTGGAAAGGCCAGCGCCACCACGAAGACGGGAATGTTGGTGACGTGGCCGCCGATGTGGATGGTCTGCCCCAGCGACAGGACCGCCAGCACGACCGCAAGCAGGGCAGCCACGCGCACGATCACGCTCGACCAGAAGCGCAGCGCCATGACGGCGAGCATGGCCACCAGCCCGATGCCGAGGTACGAGTTCGTCGCCTCGGCCAGGCCGCCGGTGAAACGATCGCTGATGCGGGTGGCCCAGTCCGGCGCCACGACCTGAAGGTGACTCGGCAGCACGAACCCCAGGACGTCGCTGACGAACGTGTTCGGTCCCTGGATGATGCCGTGGAAGCCCTGCGGCCCGAGAAACTGCACGCTGAGCGGAATCGCCGAGGTAATCAGAAAGACGCCGGCGGCAATTTCCACCGTTCGCAGCGCGTGAGGCACACGCGGACGCACGCCCTCCGGCTCGAGCGCGGCAAGCAGAAGGATCGCCAGGCCGGCGACCAGCGCCGTCAGTGCCAGCAACTCTTCGCCGACCAGCAGCTGGGCGGTCCCCAACAGCCCCAGCAGGATTCCGGTCGATAGCGCGGAGCGTCGCTGACGGATGAGCGCGTCATCCAGCAGGAGAAAGACCAGCGGCGGGATGAAAGCGTTGAACAACGCCGGATGGCCGAGCAGGTGCGCGATCATGAACGGCGAGAAGCCATAGAGCAGGCCGCCGGCCGCCGCCGCCCAGGGGCTTTGCACGTAGCGCGAGATCAGCAGGAATGCCGTCCAGGCGGAGAGGGCGATCGCGATCGTCGTCATCAGGTTGTAGGCGAAATTGCCACCGAGCGTCGTCGTGACCGGAAGCAGAATGGCGTCGACCAGGGGCATGGACGCGTTCCACATCAGGTTGGCGCCCGCCGGGTAGTCCATGTAGTTCGTCAGCAACGGGTTGTGACCATGGCTGATCGCGAACGGCATCCAGCGCAAGAACCAGATGCCGAGCAGTGAGTCGGTGGAGTTGCCGATCACAACATGGAATGGGTCGCGCCACGCCGCGGCGAAGAGCAGGACACTCAGCAACAGGTAGGCGATTAGGGCGAGGAGCGCGGGCGACCGCGGCAACCGTGCAAGCAGGCGCTCACGTTGGCTGACCTCGAAGCGGGACTCCGATGGCTGGGTCTTTCGCGTTCCGGCTTCGGACGTCGGGCTCACTCCGTTTTCTGGGCGATGCACAGCAGCGAGGCGCCAACGGGGAAATTGATTCGATGCAACAGCGGAATCTCGGCGCTGAACACCCGCCGCAAGAGGCCGTTCGACCAGGAAGGATGCAGCGTGTTCTCCGTCTTGACGTCCCGAAAGCGCCGTAGCGCCTTCAACCAGATCCGGCCGAGCACGATCACCGGCAAGAGGTAGGTGCTGACGTAGCTCTGCCGCTCCACCGTAAGTCCGCCCTCCTCGACCACCCGCTTCAGCAGGCGGGCGGTGTAGCGGCGACGGTGGCCCGAGATTTCGTCTTGCAGGCTCCACAGCCAGCGATGCGCCGGGACGAACAAGAACAACCGTCCACCCGGTTTCAGAACGCGGCGCCATTCCCGCAGGGCGCCGGCATCATCGTCGATGTGCTCCAGGATGTCGACGCCGGTCAGGACATCAAACGAGTTGTCGGCGAACGGCAGCCGGATGACGTTGCCGTTCTGGACAGCGGTCAGCCCGCGCCGGCGGCAGAAGGCGAGCGCCTCCTCGGAGGCGTCGATCCCCTGCGCCAGACCCAGGCGAGCCATCTCGACCAGCATCATGCCGGTGCCGCAGCCGACGTCGAGGATGCGCAGGTCGCGGCGGCCGGGGTAGCGCTGCGTCACCCAATCGACGACCATCCGCCGGCGCGACGCCAGCCACCAATGGTCCTCCTCGCTCTCGAAGAGGATCTCGTAGGTGTAATCCCGCATCGTCCCTTCGACGTCGCTCATGAGCCCCCACCCTGCCCTCCCCCGCGAGCGGGGGAGGGAGACTTCGATGGACCCTCCCCACCGACGGGGGAGGGAGACTTAGCTTGGCCGCGGCCCCGCCAGGAGTTCTGATTCCGCCACGACAGCTCGATCCCCTGCAACCCGGCGCGCGTAAACCACGCCTCGAACTCCTCGCGCTTGAGGTAGAAGGCGGTGGGTGCGACCAGGTGATCGAAGACGATGTTGTAGTTCTGCCGAAACGTGAAGTCGCCCAGGCTGAGCAGGTAGGCGTGTGCCGGCAGCCGGCGCATGGCGGCGGTTCCGCGGAGCGGCCGATACACCGTTTTGATCAGCCCGTGCATCACCACCGCCAATGGAAACGCAACCGTGCGCAGCACCGGCGGGGCCATTCGGGTCGTGACCGTGCGGCGGAACGGGTCGATCAGCCGATGGACGATCGCATTGTTCTCGTGGCCGTACACCCAGCCGAAGATGGTTCCGCCCGAGCGAAGACAACTCACGAGCGACCGGAAGCCGGCCTCCGGATCCGGGAGATGGTGCAGGACGCCGATCGAATAGATGAAGTCAAACTGCCCGGGGGCGCGACGAAACGGCGGCGCCAGGATATCGGCCTGGATCACGTGGGCGTTGGGAAGCGACCCGATGTTGCGAAACGCGGTCTCCACAGCGCCGCTCAAATCCATCGCGACGACGTCCTTGGCGCCGTATCGGGCGGCGAAGTAGGCATGGCGGCCGATCCCGCAGCCCGCATCGAGCACCAGCTTGTCCTTGAAGAACGCCGGCTGGATGGGGTGGATCCAGTCGAGGAATTGTTCCTCGTACCGTTCATGCATCTCGACGAAGTGCTGCCACTGCCAGGAGAATGCATCGGCGGTTTTCTGCTTGTCGGCGGCCAG
>Ga0070699_100000092_pt1 | contig 86686 bp, 78 predicted proteins | sample KBSK1503metaG_FD_65473 | JGI IMG/M metagenome (GOLD analysis project Ga0070699, IMG submission 65473) | Corn, switchgrass and miscanthus rhizosphere microbial communities from Kellogg Biological Station, Michigan, USA - KBS K1-50-3 metaG | ecosystem: Host-associated > Plants > Roots >... | reverse complement strand
GAGGTGACAGGGGAGGCCGCGCCTGCAGTGAAGGTGACGGTGGCACTGTTGGCCATCGCCGCCCCATTCAACATGCCCGTGATCGTGGCCGTGCCGGCGATGGTGGAAGACGTCAGCGTCGCCGTGTACGTCCCATTCCCGTTGTCGGTGACCGCCGAGAGGCTCCCCGCCGTCGTGGCCAGGGCCACCGTGCCGCCTCCGCTCGTCAGGTTGTTCCCGGTGGCGTCCTTGAGCTGCACCGTGATGGTCGACGTGCTGCTCCCGTCCGCCGCAATCGAGGTGGGCGATGCCGAAATCGTCGAGGTGGACGCTGAGGCGGCGGCCGCAGCGAAGGTGACGGTGGCGCTGTTGGTCATCGCCGCCCCGTTCAGCGTGCCCGTGATCGTGGCCGTGCCGGGGCTGGCCGAAGACGTCAGCGTCGCCGAGTACGTCCCGTTCCCGTTATCGGTGACCGCCGAGAGGCTCCCTGTCGTCGTGGCCAGGGCTACCGCAGCGCCGCCGCTGCTCAGGTTGTTCCCATTGGCGTCCTTGAGCTGCACCGTGATGGACGACGTGCTGCTGCCGTTCGCCGCAATCGACGTTGGCGAGGCCGTGATCGTCGAGGTGGACGCGGAAGCTGCACCTGCAGTGAAGATGACGGTGGCGCTGTTGGCCATCGGCGCGCCGTTCAGGGTGCCTGTGATCGTCGTCGTTCCGGCGGTGGTCGGAGACGTCAGCGTCGCCGTGTACGTCCCGTTCCCGTTATCGGTGACCGCCGAGAGGCTCCCCGCCGTCGTCGCCAGCGCCACCGTCGCGCCCCCGCTGGTCAGATTGTTCGAACCGGCATCCTTGAGCTGCACCGTGATGGTCGATGTGCTGCTGCCGTCCGCCGTAATCGAGGTTGGCGAGGCCGAGATCGTCGAGGTGGACGCCGAGGCGGCAGGTGCGGTGAAAGTGACGCTGGCACTGTTGGCCATTGCCGTCCCGTTCAGGGTGCCCGTGATCGTCGCCGTCCCCGGGGTGATCGAAGACGTCAGCGTTGCCGTATAAGTCCCGTTCCCGTTATCGCTGACTGGCCCCAAGCTGCCGCCGGTGGTGGCCAGGACCACTGCAGCGCCCCCGCTGCTCAGGTTGTTCCCGTTGGCATCCTTGAGCTGCACCGTGATGGTCGACGTGCTGCTGCCGTTCGCTGCGATCGAGGTCGGAACGGCGGTGATGGTCGAAGGGGTTGCTGAGGCCGCGCCAGCAGTGAAGGTGACGGTGGCATTGTCGGCCATCGACGCCCCGTTCAGCGTGCCCGTGATCGTGGCCGTGCCAGCGGTGGTCGAAGACGTCAGCGTCGCCGTGTACGTCCCGTTTCCGTTATCGGTGACCGCCGAAAGGCTCCCCGCCGTCGTGGCCAGCGCCACCGTCGCGCCCCCGCTGGTCAGATTGTTCGAGCCGGCATCCTTGAGCTGCACAGTAATGGTCGACGTGCTGCTGCCGTCCGCTACGATCGAGGTCGGAGCGGCGGTGATGGTCGAAGTGACAGGGGAGGCCGCGCCTGCAGTGAAGGTGACGGTGGCACTGTTGGCCATCGCCGCCCCATTCAACATGCCCGTGATCGTGGCCGTGCCGGCGATGGTGGAAGACGTCAGCGTCGCTGTATAGGTCCCATTCCCGTTATCGGTGACCGACGAGAGGCTCCCCGCTGTAGTGGCCAGGGCCACCGTGCCACCTCCGCTCGTCAGGTTGTTCCCGGTGGCGTCCTTGAGCTGCACCGTGATGGTCGACGTGCTGCTGCCGTTTGCCGTAATCGAGGTTGGGGATGCCGTGATCGTCGAGGTGGACGCGGAGGCGCCGGCAGTGAAGGTGACCGTGGCAGTGTTGGTCATCGCCGCCCCGTTCAGCGTGCCGGTGATCGTGGCCGTGCCGGGGGTGGCCGAAGACGTCAGCGTCGACGAGTACGTTCCGTTCCCATTATCGGTGACCGCCGAGAGGTTCCCCGCCGTCGTGGCCAGCGCCACCGTGGCGCCACCGCTGGTCAGGTTGTTCCCGGTGGCGTCCTTGAGCTGCACCGTGATGGTCGACGTGCTGCCTCCGTTCGCTGCGATCGAGGCTGGCGATGCCGAGATCGTCGAGGCGGACGCTGAGGCCGTGCCAGGCGTCAAGGTCACCTGGCTCGACGGCTGTGTACTTGAATACCCTGGAGCCGAGAAGAAGATCGTCCGGTTACCGACCACACCGGTCATGATGAGACCGGTGAAGGTGGCTTGCCCCGCAGAGTTGGTGAACGCCGAAGAAGGGCTCAAGGTCGCGGCCGCCCCACTGGCAACGCCGACGAAGATCTCAACCCCGCCCGGTCCAACGGGGTTGTCGAAGCTGTCGAGTAATTGGACCACTGGTACTGTGCTGAAGGGGACTCCACTCTGGGCCGAACTCGGTGGCTGAGTGGTGATGGTGATCTTATTCGAAGTCCCAGCAGTGCCCGATGCCGTAAACGTCACCGGGCTTCCGGTCAGTCCGGCGACGGTCGCCGTGACGGAATTGTTGTTGGTTCCGGCCGTCGGACCGAGTGTCCAGCTCGTGGCGGTGGCGATACCCGAGCTATTGGTCGCGACCGTACTCGGACTGGCGGGGACTACAGTACCTCCTCCCGCCGTCACGGCGAATGTCACGGCAACTCCGGTAACGGCGTTACCACTCCCGTCGGTCACCTTGACTGAGGGCGGTGCACCCACCGCGGTGCTCACGCTCGCGCTCTGGCTGGGGACCGAATTCGGCGCGATTGTCGTCGGCGCTCCCGCGCCGAGAGTCACGCCGCCCGAAGTCACCGGCGTCAGCCCCGGCGCGGTGAATTGCAGTGTGTAGGTTCCCGGAGGACCGGTGATCTGCAGGGTGGCAAACGTGGCGGCGCCAGACCCGGCGGTGGTTGCCGTATTGCCCGCCAGGGTCGCGCCAACCGGACCGGTGGCGATCGACGCGGTAACCACCACGCCACTCTGGGCGACCGCATTTCCCGCGGCATCCCTGATCTGCACCACCGGCTGCTGCGCGAACGCCACTCCGCTCGTGCCCGCGGCTGACGGCTGTGTCGTCAGGCCGAGATTGGTCGCTGCTCCGGCGCTGAGCGTGATCGTCGTCGAATTCACCGGGGTGAGCCCCGACGACGTGAAGGTCAGCGTGTATGGGCCGGCCGTTCCGCTGATCCCCAGGTTGGTGAACGTCGCGATGCCAGTCGCGACGGTGTTGACCGTCGCCGTGCCGAGCAAGGTGCCGGTGCCCGAGGTGATCGCGGCGGTGATCGCGATGCCGGCAATCGCCACCGGATTGCCGCCTCCATCGCGAAGCCGGACACTGGGCTGCTGCGTAAATGCGACGCCGCTGGTGGCGGTCGCCGACGGCTGCGTGACCATCCCAAGCTGGGTAGGTGCACCGGCACCGAGTACGATCGGCGACGAGGTCGCTCCGCTGATTCCTCCCGGCGCGCTGAAGCCGAGGGTGTACGATCCCGCCGGACCGTTGATCGCCAGGCTGGCGAACTGTGCCAATCCGTTGCCGTTGGTGGTCGCGGTGGTCGCGCCACCCAGCGTGCCCCCGCCGGACGCAATCGCCGCCGTGATCACCACCCCCGCCTGCGCGGCGTTGTTGCCCGCCGCGTCCTTGAGCTGGATGGCCGGCTGCTGGGTGAGCGGCACCCCGCTCTGCGCCGAGCTGCTCGGCTGGATGGCCATTGCGAGCGCCCTGGCCACTCCGGAGCCCAGCGTCACGGTGCCCGAGACGACGGCGGTAATCCCGGGAGCGCCGAAGCTCACCGTGTAATCCCCGGCGGGGCCGCTCAGGGAAAGGTTCGAGAATGCCGCGAGCCCCGAGCTGTTGGTCGTCGCCGTCAGCCCCCCTCCGAGAGTTCCCGCTCCCGACGCGAGCGTGGCCGTCACCACCACACCACTCTGGGGGACCGGGTTTCCCACTGCATCCTGAAGCTGTAGCGCCGGCTGCGAGCTGAAGGCCACACCGCTCTGTGCAGACGAGGGCAGCGGTGTTGCGAATGCAAGCTGGCTCGCGGCGCCCACGGTGACGTTGAACGGCGTGCTGGTCGCGGCGACCAGGCCCGGTGACGTGACCAGGAAGGTGTAGCCGGTTCCGAGCTTGTTGAGGGTGAGGTTACTGAACGTCGCGATGCCGCTCGTGGCATTGATCGTCGTGGTGCCGCCCAGCGTGGCACCTCCCGGATTCCCGGCAAGGGAAATCGTCACCGGGTTGGCCGCGCCCACGACGGTGGTGAGCAGATCGTCCTGGAGCGCGATCCGGATCGGCGGCGCGAGCGCGACACCCGCAATGGCGGGGCCGGGCTGTTGCAGGAACGCCAGCCGGGTCGCCGGCCGGGTAGAGACCGACACCAGCGCCGACCCGGTTTTTCCCTCGGCGAGCGCGGAGATGGTGACCGGACCGCCCTGAGCCAGGCCGATCACGATACCGGTCGTAGTGACGGCGGCGATCGCCGGTGCGCTGGATTCCCACTGGAACGTGCGGCCGGGGAGCTCGGCGCCCGTGGCGTCGAAAGCGGTCGCGGTGAGCTGCACTCCGCCGGCGACCAGAACGCCGGAGTTGGCCGGCAGTACGGTGATATGGTCGATCGGTACCGGACGGACGGTGACGAGCGCGTCACCCACCACGCCCTCGACGGTGGCGCGGATCCGGACCGGACCGCCGAGTGCTACGCCGGTCACCAGTCCGCTGTTCGAAACCGAAGCGACCAGGGGATCGGTGGACGACCACGAGATGGCTCGTCCCGGCACCGCGATACCGCTCGACGTCTTCGGTGTCGCAGTGAGCTGAATCGTCCGGCCCAGCACGACGTTGCTGATGCCGGGTTGCACGTCCACCGACGCGATGAGCAGCACGCTCGCGACGTCGCCGCCCTCTCCCGCTTTGCAGGAGAGGGTGAGGGTCAGCGCGAGGACACCGTTCAGGGCGGAGCGGAGCTTCATGGTGAGAACCCGGCTGCGGCCGCTACAGACCAATCCCGAGCCCGGCACGGATCATTCCGTAGCCGGAAGACAGATCGCCACTCACCTGGAAATACTGTGCACCGAGGTCGGCCGACAGCCGCCGGCTCAGTTTGAAGAGGAGGCCGCCGCCGCCGCCGTAGCTGAGATTGGTTTCCTGCGCCTGGCAGGTCTCGCTGCAGACCAGTTTGCCGGCGCCGAGCCGTCCGGCGAGATAGACGGCCACCGTGCTGCCCGCCGCGAGAACATAGCGCGGCTCGATGAAGCCGAGAGAAAGCGCGAGCGTGAGGTCGATCGTCGGCGAGCTAAACACCGTGCTGCGCTGGTACCCCGCACCGATCGAGAAGCGCGAGAAGGTGTAGCGCGCCTGGACTTCGTAGCCGAGACCGGTCTCCGAATCGAAATTGGGGTCGTTCTTGGTTGCGAAGAGCGCGGCGCCGGAGCCCTGAATGGAAAGGTGCTGGACCGATTGCGATTCGGCGGCTCGAGCGAGACCCGCCATTGCGACTGCGGTGACGACAGCGAGGCGCCGGTACCATCTGGAGCGCATGACGGGATCCGCGTGAGGGTCGGCCTATGGAATGGCGTCGAGGAGCCGGGCCCCTGCGAATCGCCACTCCCCTTCCTGACGACGGACGACTCCGATGAACCGGCCGGTCTTTCGCCGTTCGACACCGAAGTCTCCGCGCCACACGAAGGAGACCGTAAATCTCGCCTCTCCGCGATCATCGGCCAAGGCGAGGGGTTCCACCCCGCCAAGGGTCGCCCGTGGCCCAAAACCCTTCACCAGCCCCACGAAGCGTTCCAGCCGCGCCGGATCGCCCGCCATCTCCTCGGGTACCAGGACCAGCAGCTCCGTCACCCGCTTCCCGTTGATGGCGGTGACAACCCTGCCGATTCCTTCCGCCGCCGCCCCGGTGGCGAGCCGGCGTTCTTCCTCGGGATCCGGGGCGGCCGGAGCCGGAGCCGGTGCCGGGGAAGGTGGTACGGGGGAAGGGGGAAGCGGGGAAGCGGGAAGAGGGGACGGAGGAAGCGGTGACGCGGGAACGGGAGTCCGCGTCGTCGTGTCGGGCCGCCGGTTCGGGACCGCAAGGACCGTGACCGGCGGGCGACGCGGGTTAGCGGTGTCGCGGCGGGGCAACTTCTCGGTCAGCGTCGAATCGAAGTGCTGCTCGATCGGACGGTCGGCAAACAAGGTATCGAGGATCGGCGCCGGAGGAGGAACCACCGCGACCATCTCATCGGCGCCGATCAGAATGAACGCCGGTATCGGCGCGCTGGAGGGCTTGCCGGCGACCAGCCACGCCCCACTCACCGAGAGTGTGATCAACGCCACCACGAGGGCTCTGAGCAAGGTGCGACGCCGGGTTTTCAGGTTATCGCGCTGGCGCCGGTCGGATTCCTCGAGATCGGGATTGTAGGTGAGCGACGGTTGTCCCGTGGCAGCGGGGGCGTTCTTTCCGTAGGGGCCCGCGTTGGGAAGCAGCCAGAGCGGCGGCGACACGAGATACTGTCGCTCGGTGCGGATCGCGCGAATGGTGAGCGCCGCGAGCACGACAAGCGTGATTCCCGAGAGCAGCGCGAGCACAATCGGCAGCGACGAGCGCTTGTCGGTTTGCTTGCGGGAGATTTCTTCCAGGAGAAGCGACCCGTCGGCGGGCTGGCGGGAGGCGACCATCGAGCGAACCCGGTAGGCACCACCGCCGGCCGGGAGATCCGTCGTGCGGACCAGGACTCCTTCCCGGTCGCTCTCGTCGATGAGGCGGTAGAGTCCGCGTCGCCCCTCGGATGCGGTGGAACGAATGTCCACGACGAGGCCCTCCACTCGCACTTCCTTGCCAACGAGCGACGCCCGGTTCGCCTTGACGTCGGCAATCCAGGTGTGATTCGCGGAGGGCAGGCTCTGGCCGAGAACCAGCGCGGAAGCGAGGTGGAGAAGCGACGGCAGCATCATCGCCCAGAAGTTATCCTGCACCGGGCCACCATCCCAAGGGGAGCGGCGAACTTGAACCGGCCCCTCCGTGAGGCTAAGTTTCTGCTCTGCCGCTGCTTAGCTCATTCGGACGGACATGCCGACATACGAGTATCGCTGCCCCCTGGGCCATGAATTCGAAGTCGTCCAGCGGATTACCGAACGCCGTCCCCGGACCAAGTGTCCGGTGTGCGGCCGTATCGCCGAACGCCAGCTCTCCGGCGGCGCGGGACTCATTTTCAAGGGGTCGGGATTCTACATCACTGATTACGGCAAGGATGGAAAGGGTCCCCGCAAGGAGCCGGAGGGCGAATCCAAGAAGCCCGAAGCCGCCCCCGCAGCGGAAAAAAAGGACGCACCCGCCTCTGCTCCCGCGCCCTCCACGGACAGCGACAAGCCGGTGAAGAAGAAGGCCAAGCCGAGTGAGTGAGCGTATCCGGGCGGAGCTCGAGCGGGCTGCTCGCACGCTCGGCGCACCCGACATGCCCTTCGTCCTCGAGCGGCCTCGCGAGGCCGGCCACGGCGATCTCGCGACCAATCTCGCGATGCTGATCGCGAAGAGCCGCAGGACCAATCCCCGCATAGTGGCCCAGGAGCTGGTCGCGGCGCTCGCCTTTCCGGACGGGATCATTTCCCGCGTCGACATCGCCGGGCCGGGATTCATCAATCTCTGGCTCGCCGGTGATCAGCTCGCCTCGGCGCTCGCGGCGATCATCGCGGAAGGCGACGGGTACGGCCGCTCGTCGTTCGGCGCCGGCACGCGGGTCAACGTCGAGTTCGTCTCCGCCAATCCCACCGGTCCGTTGCATGTGGGGCACGGCCGCGGCGCCGCGCTGGGTGACGGGATCGCCGCGCTGCTGGAGTGGACCGGGCACACCGTCACCCGTGAGTTCTACATCAACGACGCGGGTACCCAGATCGACCGGCTGGTGGAGAGCCTCTGGGCCCGCATGCAGCAGCGGCGCGGCATCGACGCGCAGATTCCGGAGGGCGGCTATCACGGCGAATACCTCGTGGAAGCCGCCGCGCGCGCGCCGGAAGGGTCCGGCGCATTCGATGTCGCGGCCCCGGTGCTCCGGCAATTCATTCTCGCGTTCCAGCGGGAAGAGCAGGATGAGCTCCTCCGCGACTTCGGTGTCCGCTTCGACGCGCACAGCTCGGAGCAGGCCCTCTACGACGACGGCCGGGTGCAGGCGACGCTCGACGAGCTCGCCGCGAAGCGGCTCAGCTACGAAAAGGACGGAGCCCTCTGGCTCCGGAGCGAGGCGCACGGCGACGACAAGGACCGGGTGCTCAGGAAGAGCGACGGCAGCCTCACCTACCTGGTGCCCGACATCGCCTATCATCGCGACAAGCACGAGCGGGGCTTCGACCGGGTCATCGATGTCTGGGGAGCCGACCACCACGGGTACATTCCGCGGATGCGCGCCGCGCTGCGCGCACTCGGCTATCCCGAGGATTTCTTCGAGGTGGCGCTGGTGCAGCTGGTCAAGGTGATGAAGGGCGGGGAAGAAGTGCGGATGTCGAAGCGGGCCGGCGACTTCGTGACGCTGCGCGAGCTCCTCGACTGGGTGGGCACCGACGCGGCGCGGTACTTCTTCCTCATGCGAAAAGGGGAAACGCCGTTCACCTTCGACGTCGACCTCGCCCGCAAGCAGACCGACGAGAACCCCGTCTTCTACGTGCAAATGGCGCACGCCCGAATGAGCGGCATTTTCCGGGTGGCGGGGATCGAGGCCGCCGCGGCCGGGAATGAGGCGTCCCTCGACGCGCTCCCCGCGCCGGAAGACGCCGAGCTGTTGAAGGAGCTGACCCGGTTTCCCGAGGTGGTGGCCGGAGCGGCACGCGCCCGGGAGCCGCATCGTGTCACCGGATATCTGGAAGAGCTGTCGCGGGTGACCCATGGCTGGTACCACCATTGCCGGGTGCTCGGCGAGCCGCCCGCCACCGAGCGGGCCCGCCTGGTCCTCGCGCGCGCGGCGCGCCAGGTGCTGCGCAACGGACTCTCGCTCCTCGGACTTTCCGCCCCCGACCGGATGTAATCATGAGTCTCCTCGTGGTCGGCAGTGTGGCACTCGACTCGATCTTCACACCGTTCGGCGAAACCGCCGACGCGCTGGGCGGGTCGGCGGTGTTCTTCAGCGTCGCCGCCTCGCTGCTCCACCCGGTGAAGGTCGTCGGAGTCGTCGGATCCGATTATCCGGTGGCCCAGCTCGAGCGCCTGTCGCCCCGGGGCATCGACTGGTCGGGCGTGGAGCACGCCGAGGGCGAGAGCTTCCGGTGGAAGGGCAAGTACTCCTACGATCTGCAGAGCCGGGAGACCCTGGAAACCCGCCTCGGCGTGTTTGCCGCGTTCGACCCCAAGCTGCCTCCGGCGTGGCGCGACGCGAAATACCTCTTTCTCGGCAACATCGACCCGGTGCTCCAGCTCAACGTGCTGGACCAGATGACGGGGCCGTCGCTGGTCGTGTGCGACTCGATGAACTACTGGATCCAGAGCAAGAAGCAGGAGCTGATGAAGCTCCTCGAGCGGGTCGACATCCTGCTGGTCAATGACGGCGAGGCGCGGGAGCTTTCGGGCGACTGGAACATCCACCGGGCCGGGAAATGGATCATGGCCCGCGGGCCCAAGCGGGTGGTGATCAAGCAGGGCGAGTACGGTGCCCTGCTGATCGAGCCGGGGCGCACCTTCTACGTGCCGGCCTATCCCCTCGAGGAGGTCTTCGATCCCACCGGGGCGGGCGATGCCTTTGCCGGCGGATTCATGGGTTACCTGGCACGCGTCGATTCCACGGCGCACGCCCAGCTCCGGCGCGCGATGGTCTACGGCGCGGTGATGGGGAGCTTCGCGGTGCAGGGGTTCGGGGTGAAGGGTTTCGAAACGGTGGACTACGACACGGTGCAGAAACGGGTCGACGCCTTCGTCGATCTGACCGATGTCCGCCTCGCGGAGCCGCTGCCGTGAGTGATTCCCAGTACGCCGCCGCCGGCGTCGATCTCGAAGGCGCCGAGGCCGCCAAGCGCCGGATCGCCACGCTGGTCGCGGGGTCGCGCACCGCGCACTCGGTGGGAAAAGTCGGCGCGTTCGGCGGGATGGTGCGGGTGCCCGCCGGCTACCGCCGCCCCGTGCTGGTCATGAGCACCGACGGGGTCGGAACCAAGGTGATGGTGGCCCGCGAAGCGGGACGCTTCGACACCGTCGGCGAGGACCTCGTCAACCACAGCGTCAACGACATCCTCGTCCATGGCGCACAGCCCCTCGCGTTTCTCGATTACGTCGCGGGCGCCGGCCTCGGCGTCGCGCAGACCGCGGGGATCGTCGAGGGAGTGGCGCGCGGGTGCCGCAATCACGAGATGGCGCTCGCGGGCGGAGAGACGGCGCAGATGCCGGGCCTCTACCAGCCGGGAGACTTCGACCTGGCGGGCACGATCGTCGGTGTGGTCGAGGAGGATGCCGCGATCCACGGCGATGCGATCGTGCCGGGCGATGTGCTCATCGCCCTGCAGTCGAGCGGGCTCCACACCAATGGATACACGCTTGCCCGCGCGATTCTCTTCGGGCGGCTCAAGCTCACCCTCGACGCCCCGCTGCCGGGCACTCAGCAGACGATCGGCCAGGCACTGCTGGAGATCCACCGGAGCTACTGGTCGGCGCTGGTGACGGTGCTCGCGCGGGTGCATGGTCTGGCCCACATCACCGGCGGCGGCATTCCGGGGAACCTGGCGCGTATCCTTCCCGAGGGATGCGAGGCGGTCGTGGATGCGGGGAGCTGGACCCTCCCGCCACTCTTCGAGCTGCTGCAGCGGGTCGGCGGAGTCTCAGAGAACGAGATGCGCGAGGTCTTCAATCTCGGGGTGGGAATGATCGTGGTCGCGCCGGCCGGCCAGGCCGCACCGATCCAGGGTGCCGCCGCCGCGGCCGGAGTACGGAGCTGGATCCTTGGCGAAATCCGCGCCGGGGCCACTGGAGTCAGGTTCGTGTGAACGATCGGGCGGCCATGCAGCGCGCCCTTGTCCTGGCGCGTCTCGGCTGGGGACAGGTGCATCCGAATCCGCTGGTGGGCGCGGTGATTGTAGACCGCGGGGAAGTGGTCGGAGAAGGACACCATCGGGTGTGGGGAGGCGAACACGCCGAGCGGATTGCGCTGGCGTGTGCCGGGGAGCGGGCCCGCGGCGCGACCGCCGTCGTCACGCTGATGCCCTGTGCGCACCATGGAAAACAGCCACCCTGCACCGAGGCGCTGATCGGCGCCGGCGTAGCGCGGGTGGTCGCGGCGACCGAGGATCCGAATCCGGGCGCGAAGGGAGGTGCGGACCGCCTGCGCGAGGCGGGCATCGTGGTCACGACGGGACTCCTCGAATGCGAAGCACGGCGCGAGAATGCCGCTTTCTTTCACCGCTTCACCACGCCTGCGCGTCCGTGGGTGGCGCTCAAGCTCGCCACGTCGCTCGATCATAGAATCGCCGACCGGAGCGGAAGGTCCCGGTGGATCTCGGGACACGAGGCACGGGAATTCGTGCACGATCTCCGAGCCGGCTTCGATGGGGTGGGGGTCGGCGGGAGGACCGCGCTCTGCGACGATCCTCAGCTCACGGCCCGCGGCGCCATCGTGCCGAGGATTCCGCCGACGCGCGTGTTGTTCGAAGGGTCGGAGCCGCTTCCCCCGACACTCGCCGCGATCCGCACCGCGGAGGAGATTCCGACCATCGTGGTGACCCGGCCGGAGCGGCAAGACGCAACGTCGGCCCGCCTCCGCTCGACCGGGGCTCGGATTCTTAGCGCGCAGTCGCTGACCGGCGCACTCGAGGCGCTGCAGGCGGATGGCGTCTTCTCGCTGCTGGTCGAGGGAGGTGGACGGCTCGCGGGCAGTCTCCTTCGGGAGGATCTGGTGGACCGGTATTACCAGATCCAGAGTCCGCTCTGGCTCGGCCAATCAGGGCGAGCGGCGAGCGCGGATTGGGAAACCGGCTTGCTGGAGACGGTGCCTCGGTGGGACGTCGTGGAGCGCCGGTCGCTCGGCGCGGACACCCTGCTCGTGCTCGACCGGAGACCATGTTCACCGGCCTCGTAAGCGCCGTCGGCGTACTCCGCGAAGTCGAGCGCTCGGCGGACGGCGTGACGCTCCGAATCACCGCCCCGTTCACCCGTGTCGCCCTCGGCGAGAGCATCGCGGTCAACGGCGCCTGCCTGACGGTCACCGGCAAGGGGAGGGGTTGGTTCCGCGTGCACGCGGTGGTTACTACGCTCCGGCGCACCTTGTTCGGCGGGATGACAGCGGGAAGGCGAGTCAATCTGGAGCGTGCACTGCGGGCGGGTGATCCGCTGGGCGGCCATCTGGTGCAGGGGCATGTTGACGGTGTGGCGACGGTGACGAAGGTACGCCGGATGGACAGGAACGTGGTGATGGATCTCCGGGCGCCGGCGGCAGTCGCTCGCGCAAGTGTCCGTCTGGGCTCCATCACGGTCGATGGGGTCAGTCTCACCATCAACGACCTGCCCCGACCGGGTATCATTCAGGTGTCGCTGATTCCGCATACGCTGGCGGTGACGACGCTGGGAGCGGTGGAGCGGGGGCACAGGGTTCACGTGGAATCCGACATCATTGGGAAGTATGTGGAGGGAATTCTTAAGGGAGCTAGGGAGTTAGGGAGCTAGGAAGCTGGGGCACTGGGGGTTTTCCCTAGCTCCCCAGCTCCCTGGCTCCCTAACCCCTCACGATCAATGTCCTTCGGCACGATTGACCAAGCCATCTCCGACCTCCGCAACGGCAAGCTGATCGTCGTCGCGGACGACGTAGACCGTGAGAACGAAGGTGACCTGGTGTGCGCGGCGGAGCTCGCCACGCCCGACATGGTCAACTTCATGACGCTGCACGGACGCGGATTGCTCTGCCTTGCCCTGACGCCGGAGCGCTGCGAGCAGCTCGAACTGTACCAGCAGGCCGGCCGGAATACCGACGAGCACGGCACCGCGTTCACGGTCACTATCGATGCCGATCGCCGCTTCGGGGTGACGACGGGAATCTCCGCGGCCGATCGTTCGACCACCATTCACGTCGCCATCAATCCGGAAACCCGTCCCGCCGATCTGCGGCGCCCCGGACACATTCCTCCGCTCCGCGCCCGGCCGGGGGGAGTACTGCAGCGGGTGGGCCACACCGAAGCCGCTGTGGACCTCGCGCGGCTCGCGGGACTCAACCCCGCCGGTGTGCTCTGCGAGATCCTCAACACCGATGGATCGATGGCCCGGGTCCCCGAGCTGCATCTGTTCGCCGAACGCCACGGACTCACCTTCGTGACGGTGGCGCAACTCGTCGCCTACCGGCTGCGCACCGAGCGGCTGGTTCATCGCGTGGCGGAGGCGATGCTTCCGACCGAGTTCGGCGAGTTTCGGGTCATCGGGTACCGGAACGACGTGGACACGGCGGAGCACGTGGCCCTGGTGCAGGGTGACGTGCGGGGGGAGGCCGACATCCTGGTGCGGATGCACTCCAAGTGCCTGACCGGGGACGTCTTCCATTCGCTGCGCTGCGACTGCGGGCCACAACTGCACGCCGCGATGAAGCTGATCGGAGAGGAGGGACGCGGGGTCGTGGTGTACCTGGACCAGGAGGGGCGTGGCATCGGACTGCTCAACAAGCTGCGCGCCTATGAGCTCCAGGATCAGGGCAACGACACCGTCGAAGCCAACGAGCGGCTGGGTTTTGCCCCCGATCTGCGCAACTATGGTATCGGCGCGCAGATCCTGCGCGACCTGGGACTCTCATCCATCCGGCTCATGACCAACAACCCCCGAAAGGTCGTCGGCCTCGACGCCTACGGGCTCAGTATCGTAGAGCGTGTGGCTCTCGGGACCGACCCCACCGCGCACAACCGGTCGTACCTCGACGCCAAGCGCGACAAGCTCGGCCACCTCTTCACCTACTGAGCGTCACTTGCCCGAATTCTCCGGACAACTCGCCGCGGTGCCGCGGATCGGCATCGTGGTGAGCCGCTATCACGAGCGAATCACCGCCCGCCTCCTCGACGGCGCTCGCGAGTGCTGCCGCGACGCGGGGATCGCGCCGGAAGCCGTGGACGTGGTCTGGGTGCCCGGCGCCTTCGAGCTGGGCAGCGCGCTCGCCGCCCTCGCGAAGTCGGGCCGCTACGCCGCGCTGGTCGCCCTCGGCGTCGTCGTTCGGGGGGAGACGCCCCACTTCGACTACGTCGCCGGGGAAGCGGCGCGCGCCATCGGGACTCTGGCGACCCGTCACGCCCTGCCGATCGGCTTCGGGCTGCTCACCGTGAACACCTTTGAGCAGGCGGATGCACGCTCCGGCGGGACCGAGGGCAACAAGGGTTATGAAGCGGCCGAGGCCGCCCTCCGCACTGCCGACGTGATCCGCAGGACGGCGCCATTTGATGCTTAGACCGGAAACCCGGGCACGGGCTCGTGCGCTTCAGCTGCTCTACGCCTGGGAAATCGACGGCCGCGCGGACCTCGAGGATCTGATGCCCGGCGTCGCGCGCATCACCGGCTGCCCGCCGGAGGTGCTGATCGAGGCGGTGTCGCTCGCCGCGGGTGTGATCGAGCGGCGCGACGAAATCGATGAGGCGTTCACGCGGGCGGCGTCGAACTGGCGGATCGAGCGGCTCGCCCTGGTGGACCGGAACATTCTGCGGCTCGGCGTCTACGAGCTGCTGTGCGGCACCGTGCCGCCCAAGGTGGCCATCGACGAGGCGCTCTATCTGGCCCACCGGTTCGGCGGTGTCCAGTCGGCGTCGTTCGTCAACGGTGTGCTCGACGCCGTGGCCCGCACCCTCGGACGGTTGTGAACATCCTCCTGGCCAACTGGCAGGATCTGGAGAACCCGCATGCCGGTGGTGCGGAGCTGCACCTCTTCGAGCTCTTCGGTCGGCTCGTGGCGGCGGGGAACCGGGTACACCTGGTCTGTTCCGGATGGCCGGGAGCCGCCCCGTCGGCCGTGGTGCGGGGCATCTCGGTGGAGCGCTGCGGGGGCCGCCACAGCTTTGCCACGGTGGGCCGGGCCGCGGTGCGCCGCGCCCTGGGCCGGCACCGGTGGGACATCGTCGTCGAGGACATCAACAAGCTTCCGCTCTACCTCGCCTCGATGACGACGCTCCCTTTCTGCGCCATCATCCCCCACCTCTTCGGCACGACCGCCTTCCGGGAAGCGCCGTGGCCGATGGCGGCCGCGGTGGCGCTGGCCGAGCAGCCGATCCCCCGGCTGTATCGGCGCGCGGGATTTCATGCTATCAGTGAGAGCACGCGGGATGATCTGGTCGCCCGCGGGGTACTCGCGGAACGGGTGCGGGTGATCCATCCCGGAATCGACGCCGAGTGGTACTCGCCCGGCTCCGGGCTTGACCGGACCGATCCGCCGACCTTCTTATACGTCGGACGCCTGAAGCGATACAAGGGCGTCGAAGTGGCGATTCGGGCCCTGGCGCTGGCGCGCCACGATCGCCCCGACCTCTCGCTGGACATCGCGGGAACCGGAGACGACGCGGCGCGGCTTCGCGAAGTGGCCCGCACACTGGGGCAGAGCGGGGCGGTCCGTTTCCTCGGCTTCGTCACCGAAGAACGGAAACGGGAGCTCTTCCGCGCTGCCTGGGCCAACCTCTTCCCGTCGCCCAAGGAAGGGTGGGGGCTCACGGTCATGGAAGCCGCGGCGTGCGGAACGCCGTCGCTGGCCTCCGACAGCCCCGGGTTGCGCGACTCGGTGCGGCAGGGGGAGACCGGCTTTCTGGTTCCTCACGGCGATGCCGCCGCGCTGTCCCGGCGAATGCTCGAGCTTGCCGGCGATCGCGCGCTGGTTGCCCGTCTGGGAGCAGCCGCCCGCCGCCACGCGCAGGCCTGGAGCTGGGACGATGCCGCCGCCGCCACGGAAGCGCACCTCGCCGAGCTCGTCGCGGGCCGCGGCCCGCCCCCACCTCGTTCCGGGAGGGCATGATGCAGACCACCATCACCGCTCGTCACTGTGAAGTCACCGAGGCACTCCGGGAACGAGCCCTGGCCGTGACGGAGCGCCTCGCGCAGCTTTCGCCGCACGCACTCGATGCGACGGTAGTCTTCGACGCCGGTCCGCTCGCCCACGCAGTCGAGATCCGCCTCCACGCCCGCGGGCGGAAGATGCTTGTTGGAGCCGGAGAAGGAACCGATCATCGCACTGCGCTCGATCGCGCCGAGGAAAAGCTCCGGCCCCAGCTCCTCAAGGCGGGCCGGGTGCGTCAGCGGATGCGCCGCGCCCCGACCCGGGACGCATGAGCCTTCGTCCCCGCGATCTCCTCGCCCGCCGCGGCGATCCACTTCAGCTCGAATCGCTGACCGGGGAGCAGGGCCTGGACCGGCCGCTCCCCGACCAGGAGGTGGCCAGTCCCGGTCTGGTCCTCGCCGGGTATACCGGCCGTTTCGTCCCGGCCCGGCTGCACGTGCTGGGCGAGACCGAAGTGACCTACCTGCAGTCGCTCGACGAGGAAGCGCGGAAGCGCTCGATCGAAACCTTCATGAGCTACGAGCTGCCCTGCGTCTTCATCACCAAGGGGCAGGAAGTTCCCGAGCTGCTGATCACCCTGGCCCGCGCCCGCAGCGTCCCCATCCTCCGGACCAAGCTCAAGACCGCGGAGTTCTTTCGGCGGATCAAGCCGATCCTCGAGGAGGCGTTCGCGCCGCGGACGACGCTGCACGGCTCCCTTGCCGATGTGTACGGTGTGGGGCTGCTCTTCACCGGGCGCTCGGGAATCGGGAAGAGCGAATGCGTGCTCGACCTGGTTGAGCGGGGGCATCGTCTCGTCGCGGACGACCTGGTCCTCGTGTCGCGCAAGGGCAACGACATCCTGATCGGCCAGGGGCACGAGCTTGCGGCGCACCACATGGAGATTCGCGGCATCGGGCTGATCGACGTCAAGGCGCTCTTCGGCGTGCGCTCGGTCCGGCAGCAGAAGCGGATCGAGGTGGTGGTGCAGCTGGAGGACTGGGAAAAAGCCAAGGATGCCGATCGCACCGGCCTGGTGCGGCAGGACACCAGCATCCTGGACGTGAAAGTGCCCAAGGTGATCGTCGGCCTGAATCCGGGCAAGAACCTCACCGTCATTTCCGAAGTGGTGGCGATGGCCCATCTGCTGCGCATGACCGGCGTGGACGTCGCCAGCGCCTTCAACGACCGTCTGATCAAGCGGATGATGGAACAGCGCGGCCTTCGGGAGTACCTCCAGGAAGATTACGAATGACCGCGCCCCTCATGGGCGTCGTGGTGGGGCACGGCGCGGTGGCCGAAGCCCTGGTCGGCGCGGCGGAAGAAATCAGCGGCGTGCGAGGCGCCCTGATTCCGGTGACGAACCTCGGTGCCGACCGCGCCGCGCTGGAGCGGCGGGTGATCGAGGCCGTGGGTGACAACCGCGCCATCGTCTTCGTGGATCTGCCCAGCGGGAGCTGTCTCTTTGCCGCGATGCGCGGGCTCTCGGCGCGGGACAATGTCCGCGTGGTGACGGGCGTCAACCTGGTGATGCTGCTCGACTTCCTTTTTCATCGTGAGGAAGAGATCGCCCAGGTAGCCCGGCGGGCGGCCGAGGCGGGCGCGCGAGCGATCGCGGAGCGCTGATGCCGATCGTGCTCTGCCGGGTCGACGATCGGCTGGTCCATGGACAGGTGGTCGTCGGCTGGGGCCGGCCGCTCGACCTGCATCGCATCGTGCTGGTGGACGATGAGGTGCGGGCCAGCCCCTGGGAACAGGAGCTGTACCGGATGGCCGCTCCGCCCGAGATCGCGGTCGAATTCGCCAGCGCCGCCGAGGCCGCGCCGCGGCTTGCCGCATGGGAAGCCGGTCGCGAACGGGTGCTGGTGCTGGTCGGCACGATCGGTATCGCCTCCGAGCTGGAGCGCCAGGCGCCGGGAAAACTGCACAAGCTGAATCTCGGCGGGATTCACGCCGGGCCGGGCAGGCATGAGCGATTGCGCTACCTCTACCTGTCGGACGAGGAGCTCACGATGCTCCAGGGGCTGGCACGACGGGGCTTGCAGATCAGCGCCCAGGACCTGCCCACCTCACGGCAGGTTCCGCTGGCGGATCTCACATGACCGAGTTTCCCCTCGCGGCACTCCTGATCTGGGGCACCGTCGTGGGCCTCGATCTCGCCAGTATGCTTCAGGGTCTCTTCAACCGGCCGCTTGTGGCGGGCGCGGTGGCCGGGGTGATCCTGAACGATCCGATGGCCGGGCTCCGGATCGGCCTCGCCCTCGAGCTGTTTGCGCTGGATGTCCTGCCGGTCGGCGCGTCGCGCTACCCCGACTATGGCGCCGCCACCGTCGCGGCGGTCGCGTTCGGCGCGGGGCAAGCGTGGACGGCGGCGCTGGGGCCGGCGGTGCTGCTCGGCCTGGTACTGGCGCATTTCGGTGGTCTCACCATCGTGCTGCATCGGCGGGTCACCGCGTGGGCACTTGCTCGAGCGGAGGCGGCGCTCGACCGGGGCGCTCCGGGCATCGCGCCGAAGATCCATCTGGCGGGGGTCCTCGCCGACCTGATTCGCAGCGCCGCCCTGGCCGCGATCGGACTGCTGGCCGCCGCCCTGCTCAAGCATGCGCCGCAGCTCGACGTCGGCACGCAGCGCGCGCTGGCCATCGTGGTCGTCGCGGGCGGATTCGTGGCGGTCATCGGCGGCGCGCTCCGGCGGGCCGGAAGTCCGCGGCGAATGCTCTGGCTCGCTGGAGGGCTTGCGCTCGGTGTGCTGGGGCTCGGACTCCGATGATCGGACTCGCGCGCACCTTTCTGCGGCTCGCGTCGCTGCAGGCGTCGTGGACCTACGAGCGGATGCAGGGGATCGGCATCGCCGTCGCGATGGAACCCCTGCTCGTTCCGCTCGCGGAGAACCCCGATCGCGCGAGCGCGGCCCGCGCCCGCTCGGCGCAGTACTTCAATGCCCACCCCTTCCTCGCCGGCGCGGCGGTGGGTGCGCTGGCGCGGGCCGAGCTCGACGGCGAACCGGGCGAGCGGATTCTCCGGCTGCGCACGGCGCTCTCGGGTCCCCTCGGCGCGCTGGGCGATCAGCTCTTCTGGGCCGGCGTCGTTCCGGCGGCGATGGGCCTGGCCATGCTCGGGGTGACGCAGGGGTACGGTCTCGGCGTGATCGCGCTGACCGTGCTCGGATACAACGCACTCCGGATCGCCGTGACGGCATGGGGGCTTCGTATCGGTCTGGCCCATGGCATCCGCGTGGCGCATGCCATCAGCGAATCATGGCTGCCCCGGGCCGCGCCCCGTGCGGGCGACGTAGCCGCGGTATTGATCGGCGCCGCGGTTCCGATGGTGGCCGCCTGGCTGCTGCGCGGAAGCGGTGAGCCGGTCCGCGCCAGCGTGCTGGTGGTGGCGGGTGCCGCCGCCCTTGGCGTCCTCACGATGCGGCGGCCACTCTCCGCGCCGGCGCTCACCGTGGGTGCCGCCGCGCTCACTCTCCTCTGGCGATGGAGTGCCGCGTGATCGAGCGCGAGGTGACCGTGGTGAATTCACTCGGGCTCCACGCCAGGCCCGCGGCCCAGCTGGTGCGACTCGCCAGCAGCTTCGAATGTGACGTCGAGCTGGTCAAGGACGGGGTGCCGGTCAACTGCAAGAGCATCATGGGCGTCATGATGCTGGCGGCCGAATGCGGGAGTACGCTGATGGTGCGCACCAATGGCGTCGATGCCGAAGCCGCTGCCGCCGCGATGGTGGAGCTCATCGCGTCGGGATTCGGGGAAACGTGACCGGCGAGCGGACGATTCGCGGCGTCGGCGTCTCGCCCGGGCTGGCATACGCCCCGGCGGTCGTCCTCGAGTGGAAATTCCCCGCGGTCCCCGATCGCTGGGTCTCCGCCGATGAGGTCGAAGGCGAAGTGCACCGCCTGGAGGAAGCGGTCGCCGCGGTGGTGCACAGTCTCAACCGGTTGCGGGAGCGGGTGCTGGAGCGCGCCGGGCTCGAGGAAAGCCAGATCTTCGAAGCGCAGATCATGATGGTGCAGGACGGCGAATTCCTCAAGGAAGTCGTGCACCTCATCCGCGACAATCACTTCAGCGCCGAAACCGCGTACGAGTTCAAGGCGCTGGAGATGCGGGCCAAGTGGGGCGGCACCGGCAATGTCCGGCTCCGCGAGCGGCTGGCCGACCTGCTCGCGACGCAGCTCCGGGTGCTCCGGCACCTCATGGGACACGGCGACGAGGAGCTCTTCGGGTTCGAGGACCAGCGCCACGTCATCATCGTGGCGCACGAGCTCTATCCCGGCCTCACGGTGCAGCTCGATCGCGACCAGCTGGCCGGACTCGTCAGCGAGGAAGGTACCCGCACCTCGCACGCCGCGATCCTCGCGCATTCGCTCGGCATCCCCTGCGTCATGGGCGTTTCGCAGGCCGCGGCGCGGATCAAGCCGGGTGCCATGCTGCTGCTGGACGGCACGTCGGGAACCATCATCGTCGAGCCGACGCTCCAGGAGCTGGAAGTGGCGCAGGTGGTCGCGACGCGGCGGCACAAGCTCGAGCTCGAGCTCGAGGCCGCGGTGCAGCAGCCCAGCGTCACCCCCGACGGGGCCGTGGTGACGCTGATGGGGAATGTCGACCTGCCCGACGAGATCGACATGGCGGTGCGCCATGGGGCGCAGGGGGTCGGGCTCCTGCGCACCGAGTTTCTCATCGCCGGCCGCGCGCACCTCCCCAGCGAAGATGAGCAGCTGGAATACTTCCGCCGGATCACCGCCGCGTTCGGTGATCAGACGGTGGTGATTCGCACCTACGACCTCGGTGGCGACAAATTTCCCGCGGCATTCGCGGCGCCCTCCGAAGCCAATCCGTTCTTGGGATGGCGTTCGATCCGGGTCTGCCTGGACCAGCCGGAGATCTTCCGGCCCCAGCTTCGCGCCATCCTCCGTGCCGCCGCCGACCGCCCGCTCCAGGTGATGCTGCCGCTCATCACCAGGGTGGATGAGGTCCTCCGCGCCAGGGAGATGATCGCCGAGGAGGCCGCCGACCTCGCCCGCGCGGGGATCCGCGCGGCGAAGGATGTCCCGGTGGGTGTGATGGTGGAGACCCCCGCGGCGGTGATCGTGGCCGACCGGCTCGCCGCGGTGAGCGCCTTCTTCTCCATCGGCACCAACGATCTCACCCAGTACACCCTCGCCGTCGACCGGGGGAACGCGCACCTCGCGTCGCGGTTCACCCCGCACGATCCGTCGATCATCCGGATGCTCCGCGATGTCCTCGCGGCCGGTACCGCGAAGGGGATCCCGGTGAGTATCTGCGGTGAGATGGCCTCCGAGCCGCTCTACGCCGTGCTCCTGCTCGGGCTCGGCTTTACCACGCTGTCGGTCGCGCCGCCCACGCTGCCCCTGCTCAAGTGGCTGGTGCGCACGGTGCCGATGTCGGCGGCGCGCGAGGCGGCGGCACAGGCTCTCGAAGCGCACGATCCGGAAGCCGTCACGCAGGTGCTCCGCGACGCGGTCGCGCCTTTCCTCGATTTGCGCCTCATCGACCCGAACAGTCCGTTGCCGGGGCGGGGGAGCGGAGGGTATTTTGACAATACCCGGTAAGCAGTGAGCGTTGAGCGGTAAGCGGAAAAGGCTTTTCCTGCTCACCGCGCACTGCTCACCGCTCACCACTCACCCTGCCTCGCCGAGCGTCATGCCAAAGCCCAAGCGCCACGTCTTCACGTCCGAATCGGTCACCGAGGGACATCCCGACAAGGTGGCCGATCAGATTTCCGACGCGGTCCTCGACGCGATCCTCGCGAAAGATCCGGCGGGCCGGGTCGCGTGCGAGACGCTGGTGACGACCGGGATGGCGATCGTCGCGGGCGAAATCACCACCACGACCTACGTGCACATCCCCGACATCGTGCGGGCCACGGTCGAGGGGATCGGCTACACCGATGCCTCGTATGGGTTCGACGGCCGCACCATCGCGGTGCTCACCTCGATCGACCGGCAATCGGCCGATATCGCGCGAGGGGTGAACTCCGGCAAGTCGAAGGAACAGGGCGCCGGCGACCAGGGGATGATGTTCGGCTATGCCACCCGCGAAACCCGGGAGCGCATGCCGCTTCCCATCGTGCTGGCGCACCGCATGGCCGAGCGTCTGGCCGCGGTCCGCAAGGGCAACAAGAATCAGTCTCCCATCGAGTGGCTCCGCCCCGACGGCAAGACGCAGGTGTCGGTGGAGTACGAGGGCGACCGGCCGGTGGCGGTGCGCACCGTCGTCCTCTCCACCCAGCATGCGGAGCGGGTCGGGCGGCGCGAGCTCAGCCAGGGCACCATCAAGGCGACGATGGTGTCGGAAGTCATCCGCCCGGTGCTGGAGGAGCTCGGCTTCAACACCCGGCGCACCAAGATGCTGGTGAACCCCACTGGCCGATTCGTCATCGGCGGGCCGCACGGCGACGCGGGGCTCACCGGGCGCAAGATCATCGTGGATACCTACGGCGGCATGGCGCGCCATGGCGGCGGCGCATTCAGCGGCAAGGATCCGTCGAAGGTGGACCGCTCGGCGGCCTACGCGGCCCGGTGGGTCGCCAAGAACATCGTCGAAGCCAAACTGGCCCGGCGCTGCGAGGTGCAGGTGGCGTACGCCATCGGCGTCGCCCAGCCGGTCTCCATCCTGGTGGACACCTTCGGCAGCGGAGCGATTCCGGACGTCCGGCTGGAGCAGATCGTGCGCGAGGTCTTCGACCTGACGCCCCGGGGAATCATCGACGCGCTCCACCTCAAGCGGCCGATCTATCAGCCGACCGCGGCGTACGGGCATTTCGGACGGAAGCCCAGGGACGTGCGCGCCCACGAGCGGCGCGTCACGCTCTTTCCCTGGGAAGAGACCTCGCGGGTCCGCGCCCTGCTCTCCGCGGCCCGGGTGTAAACGAAGCGCGGGCGGCGCGATGGTACGTATGCGTGTAGCCCATCTCGGGCTCGACCGAACCACCAACACCCCGGTGGTCATCCTCCAGGAGGAGGAGGGTGAGCGGACCCTCCCGATCTGGATCGGCGCATCGGAGGCCAACGCCATCGCGCTCGAGCTCCAGGGGGTGCGTCCCGAGCGGCCCCTCACCCACGACCTGATGAAGCTGCTCGTCGCCGGTCTGGGGGGCGAGCTCCGCCGGGTGGTGATCGCTTCGCTCCGGGAAAACACCTACCTCGCCCAGCTGCTCATCTATCGCGGCGGCGAAGTCTTCGAGGTCGACGCGCGTCCGTCCGACAGCATCGCGCTCGCGCTTCGCATGAACTCCCCCATCTTCATGAACGAAGAGCTCCTCGAGCGCGGCAATGGGGGCGACGTTTCTCCTCCCGCGCCGGCCACCGATCCCGACGCGCTGAAGCGCTTCCTCGAAAAGCTCGACCCCCAGGACCTGGGCCGCTTCCAGCCGTGAGGGCGCTGGCATTCGCCGCGCTCTCGGTCGTCCTGACGCCGGGGCTGCAGGCGCAGGCGCGCGCCGGCGGCCGCATCGTCCGTCTCTCCGGGGCCGACACCGTCGCCGTCCCGGCGGTACCGGTCGTGCTCCACCGTATCGGCCCGCGACTGCAAGGGCCGGTCGACACCGCGATCACCGACCCGCAGGGCCGATTCCGGTTCCGCTTCGTCCCCGACAGCGGCGCCGCATTCCTCCTCAGCTCCCGCTATGCCGGCATCGAGTATTTCTCGCGGCCCCTCCATGCCGATCCCGCGCTCCCCGACACCGCCATCACGCTGATCGTCGCCGACACCTCGAGTCGGCAGCTGGTGACGGTGCGCCAGCGCACCCTGCTGGTGAGCCGGCCCGACGCCTCGGGCACTCGCATCGTGATCGACTGGCTGGTGCTGGGCAACCGCGGGCCCTTCACCCGGACATCGCCCGACAGCGTGCGGCCATCCTGGGGAAGTCCGCTTCCCGAGGCGGCCCAGAACGTGGAGATGGCGGACAGCCGCCTCAGTCAGTTCGCCGAGGAGGCCATCGGCTTCCGGGGCGACAGCGTGCTGCTCTTCGCGCCGCTCTCGCCGGGCGACAAGGAGCTGATGCTGCAGTACCGGATTCCCGGTGAGCTCAGACGGTTCCTGGTGCCGCTGGCGGCGGACGATTCGGTCTTCGTCCTCCTGGAAGAGCCGGACGCGAGAGTGGTGACGCCGCCGCTCGCCGCCACCGATTCGCAGATGATCGAGGGGCGGCCATTCCGCCGCTTTGCGGGCACGATGGCGGGTGCCTCATCGCTCGAGATCGAGCTCACCGGACGGCGGCTTTCGCCGGGACAGCTCCTGGTGATGCTCGTGGCGTTGCTCGCCGCGGGATTCGTCGTCCTGGGGTGGCGCCTTGCCAGGCGCTCCCGCCGCTCCTAAGTTCGCGCTCACAACTTCACGACGCGGATGCTCGGAAGCCGGTGCAAGTCCGGCGCGGCCCCGCCACTGTCAGGGGCGATGCACTCCCCGCTCACCACGCCACTGGGAAACCGGGAAGGCGAGCGGGAGCCCCAAGCCAGGAGACCTCCGCGGTCGTGCCACCCGCATTTCCCTCGGGGGAGGGTCAGGGTGCTTCGCAGAGTTTTCGCGCTCGCGCTGTTCGTTCTGGCCGGCTGTGCCGGTGCCCCGGCGCCTCCCGCCGGAAACCTGGTGGACGACGCCGGCAACCGTGTCTCGCTCGCGGCACCGCCCGCACGCGTCGTCTCACTCATCCCCGCCACCACCGAGCTGGTGTTTGCCCTGGGCGCCGGCGACCGCCTGGTCGGTCGCACGTCCTGGTGCGATTACCCCGCGGCCGCGGCCGCGGTGCCCGATCTCGGAAATGGAATCGGGCCCAACATCGAAGCGGTAGTCGCGGCGCGGCCCGACCTCGTGCTGCTCTACAAATCGGGCGCGAATCGCGCGGCGGCCGAACAGCTGCGCGGATTCGGCATTGCCACCTTCGAGCTCGCGACCGACCGCATGGAAGATTTCGACCGGATCACCCGGCTGGTCGGTGCCGCGCTCGGGAAGGCCGTTGAGGCCGAGTCCCTGGTTGTGCGAACCGCACGCGACCTCGCGTCGGCGAGTGCGCCTCCCGCCCAACCGCCCTCCCGCCCTACCGTTTTCATCCTCGCCTGGGACCGTCCGCCAATGACACTCGGGCGGGGCAGCTTTCTCTCGGAAATCCTGGAACGCGCCGGCGCGCGGAATGCCTTCGACGATCTCGCGACCTCGTCCGCGCCCATCGCGATCGAGGCGGTCGCCGCGCGCAATCCCGATTTCGTCCTGGTCACGTCGGTCGGCGAGCCGGCCATCGCGGACCGCACCGAATGGCGCGTGGTGCCGGCGGTGCGGGAGCGGCGGTTCCTCCGGGTACACGGCAGCGAATTCAACCGGCCGAGCCCGAGAATCGGCGCCGCGGTACGGCAGCTCGCGAAGGCGCTCCAGGACGCAATGCGGTGAAAGCCCTGCTGATCCTGGCCGTCATCGCGGCGCTGGCGTGTCTCGCCGGGCTGGCGCTCGGTGCCGTTCCGCTTTCGCCGAAGGCGGTGCTCACCGCGCTGCTCTCTCCCGACGCCCCTTCCGCCGCGATCATCCGTGAGCTCCGGGCGCCGCGCGTCGCGCTCGCCTTCGTGGTCGGCGGGAGTCTCGGGGTCTCGGGCGCCGCGCTGCAGGCGCTGGTGCGGAATCCGCTCGCCGATCCCTATCTGCTTGGCATCTCGGGCGGCGCCGGAGTGGGCGCGGTCGTGGCGATCGCGCTGGGACTCGGCAGCGCATGGGGAGTTCCCGCCGCGGCGTTCGCCGGAGGGCTCTGCGCGATCGCGCTGGTGTACCGGCTGAGCGCCGTCGCGGGCCGCCGGCTCGATCCGCACATCCTGATCCTGGCGGGCGTCGTGGTGAGCGCCTTTACCGGTGCGGCGATTACCGCGGTGCTCACCCTCTCTCCGGCGGAACAGCTTCGCAACGCGTTCCTCTGGCTGCTGGGGGGATTCTCCGCGGCGTCGTGGCGCACCGTCCTGGTGTTTGCGGCGTATGCCTTCGTGCCGCTCCTCCTCCTCCTCGCGTCGGCGCGGGCGCTCGATCTTCTCTCCCTCGGCGAAGAGCCGGCCCAATCGCTCGGCCTCGACGCTCCCAAGGCACGGCGGATCGTGTATCTCTCGACCTCGCTGCTGACCGCCGCGAGTGTGGCGGTCTGCGGGGTGGTCGGGTTCGTCGGATTGGTGGCGCCCCACGCCCTCCGTGGGGTGCTCGGTCCGCTGCACCGGCGGCTGCTCCCCGCCGTGTTTCTCGCGAGCGGCGCATTCCTCGTCCTCGCCGACGCCGCGGCGCGCACCGCCGCCCGGCCGATCGAGCTGCCGGTCGGCGTCGTCACCGCCCTCGTCGGCGTGCCGCTCTTTGCCGTGCTGCTCCGGCGGACCCTGCGATGATCCTCCAGGCGAACGGCGTGACGGTGCGGTACCCCGCCGCGACTGTGAACGCGCTCAGCGAGGCGGAGTTCAGCATCGGCGCCGGCGAGCTGGTGGCGGTGGTGGGGCCGAATGGGGGCGGAAAAACCACCCTGGTCCGCGCCCTGCTGGGACTCGCGCCGCTCGCGCACGGCACCGTCACCCTGGACGGCAAGCCGATTCAGGCCTGGCGGCGAGGCGAGCTCGCCCGGATCGTCGCGCTGGTTCCCCAGCTCGAGGATACGCCCTTTTCGTGGCGGGTCGGCGAGATCGTGGGCTTCGGCCGCTACGCCCGGCGCGGGCCGCTCGAGGCAATGGGTGCCGACGACATCGCGGCGGTGAACCGCGCGCTCGAGCGGTGCGACGTCGGCTCACTCCGGTCCCGCCGCATCGAGACACTCTCGGGCGGGGAATGGCAACGGGTGCGGATCGCCCGCGCCCTGGCGCAGGAGCCCCAGCTCCTGGTGCTGGATGAGCCCACCGCATCGCTGGACCTGGGTCACGAGATGGCGCTCTTCGAGCTGGTCAGCGGTCTCGTCGGCGGTGGGCTCGCCGCGCTGGTCGTGACCCATGATCTCAACCTGGCGTCGAGGTATGCCGCGCGGATTCTCCTCCTCGATGGAGGGCGGGTCGTCGCGGCCGGAACACCGGGCGAGGTCCTCCGGGCGGAGCTCCTCTCCCGGGTCTTCCGGTGGCCGGTGGCGGTCCGGCCCCTCGAGGATGGTGCCCCGCAGGTGCTGGCCCTCCGTCCCGGGCCCGAGCAGTCCCATTATTCTTGAGGCATGATGGGACGTACCGGAGGACGGATTCTGAGGCAGGACACCGGGAGCGCGCTCCTCGCCTTGCTGGCGGCGGGGTGCGCGGCCACCACCCCCTCGCCCCCCACTCCGGAGGAGCACCTCGTGGTGCTCAACGCCGGGGACCCTTCACTCACCATCCTGCCGCTCTCGAGTCCGACGTCGCCGGTCACCATTCATCTCGGACCGATCGGCGGGACCCCTGCCGGGCTGGCGGCGCGCGGCTCGCGGGGACTGGTGACGACAGGGGCGGGCAACACCGTGGCACTGGTCGATCTGGGCGCTCCGCAGTCGGTGCTGGTGTTCGGCCTCGCGGCAGGAGGCGGAGCCGCGGGCGCCGCCTTCGTCAACGACACGATCGCGTACATCGCCAATCCGCTCAACAATCGCGTGACCCGGCTCAACCTCCAGAGCGGCGATACGACGAGCCTCGCGGTCGGCCAGACCCCGACGGCCATCGCGGTTACCCGCGGGCGGGTGTTCGTCGCCAACGCCAATCTCGGCGCAGCCTGCGCCGGTCCGGCTCCCTGCGTGCTCGGGGCGAGCTGGCTCAGCGTCATCGATCCCGACCGCGAAGTGGTGGTCGACTCGATCGCGCTGCCCGGTCCGGGAAACGCGGCGTCGATCACCGTCGGGGGCGACGGACTTCTGTACGTGATCAGTGCCGGTCCCGGCGGCGAGGAATCGGGGCGCCTCAGCATCGTGGACCCGGTGGTGCGGGAGGAAGTAGGAAGCTTTTCCGGCTTCGGTCCGCTCCCCGGTCAGGTCGCCTCCGATGGACGGGAGCGCCTGTTCGTCACCTCGGTCGGAGAGGGCCTCATGGAATTCAACACCCGAACCCGGCGCCTGGTGCGCGGGGCCGGCGCCGGAATTCCGCTGCAGAGCGGTGTGGACGCCGCCGTCGGGAACGACGGGCTGGTCTACGCGGTGGAATCGGGGAGCTGTGCGCCGGGGATCAACGGCCGGATCAGAATCTTCCGCCCCGATCTCACCGAGGCTCGCATCATCCCGGCCGGCGTCTGCCCGGTGGACGCCACCATCGTCCGGCTGCTCCCGGCACCGTGAGCCCGGGGCGATGCCCCCCATTACCACACCGGCCATCATCCTCGCCACCATACGGTACGGCGAAACCTCGAAGATCGCGCGGCTCGCGACGAGGGAGCTCGGCGTCCAGAGCGCCATCGCCAAGGGCGCTCTCCGGCCGAAGAGCCGGTTCGGCACCGCACTCCATCTGCTGAGCGAAGGGCAGGCCACGCTGTATCCGGCGCGGAGCGGGGACCTCCACACCCTCGCGCAATTCGATGTCCGGCAGGTTCGCACCGGCCTGGCCGAGCGCATGGACCGGTTCTCCACCGCCTCGCTCCTCTCCGAGCTGATGCTCCGTCTCGCTCCCGCGAATCCGCATCCCGCGAGCTACGATCTCTTTCGCGACGCACTCGAGATCCTCGAAGCGGCTCCCGCCGCCGCGGTCGAACCGCTGGGGTTGCGCGCCCTCTGGCGCCTGGTGGCGGAGCTGGGCTTTTCACCCGCGCTCACCGCGTGCGTGCGCGACGGCGTGCCGGTTCCCGACGGCGCGACCGCATGCTTTTCCGCGGTGGACGGAGGGGTGCTGTGCGTTGCCTGCGCCCGAGGTGTCGTCGGTGCCATGCTCGGCAGGGAGGACCGCCGCGATCTCGCCGACTTCCTCGATCCCGGTGCTGCGCTGCCGGCACTCGACGACCGGCACCTGGCCTCGCACCGAAGGCTTCTCGAGCGCTATATCCGGCATCATCTCGCCGAAGGCGCTGCGCTGCCGGCGCTCGAATTCTGGGTGACCCGGAGCTGGGCCGCGGCATGATCATCGGCACCGCCGGGCATATCGATCACGGAAAATCTGCGCTGGTGACCGCGCTCACCGGACGCGCCATGGACCGGCTCGCGGAGGAGCGGCGCCGCGGTATCACGATCGATCTCAACTTTGCGCCGCTCCGATTCGAGGGACTCCCGCCCGCGGGAATCGTCGACGTGCCGGGGCACGAAGACTTCGTCCGCACCATGGTGGCGGGCGCGTCGGGCATCGACCTCGTGCTCCTGGTGATCGACGCCGCCCAGGGTCCGCAGCCGCAGACCTGGGAGCATCTCGCCATCGTCGAGCAGCTCCGGATCCCCCGCGGCATTCCCGTCATCACCAAGGCCGATCTGGCCGATCCCGAATGGGTGGAGCTGGTCACCGCCGACGTGATGAGCCGGCTCGAGCGCTCGGCGGTCTCGTTCGAGTCTCCCGCGATCGTGTCGGCGGTCACCGGGCAGGGGATCGCGGAGCTGCGTGAGCGGCTCCGGGCCCTGGTCGCGGCATCTCCCGCGCGGCGCACGGCGGATGCGTTCCGAATGCCGATCGACCGGGTGTTCTCGCTGGCCGGAGTCGGGACGGTGGTGACGGGAACGCCGTGGTCGGGCGCGCTTCGGGTGGGCGATCAGGTGCGGCTGCTGCCTCCCGGGGTCGAGGCGCGGGTTCGCTCTCTCGAGGCGTACGGCGAGGGGATTGCCGACGCGGCGCCGCGGGCCCGCACGGCCATCGGGCTTGCCGGCACCGACCGCGCCGCCATCGCACGAGGCGATGTCCTCCTGGCGGGAGATCTGCCCTGGCAGACGACCGGCGCCCTCGATGTCCGGATCGAGCTGCTCCCGGAGGCCGCGACGCTCCGACGCCGCGCGCGGGTCCGTCTGCATCTGGGAACCGCGGAAGTGCTGGGGCGACTCTACCCGCGCGGGCCAATTCTCCCGGGACAAATCGGCTCGGCCCGCCTCGCCCTGGAACAGCCGCTGGTCGCCCGCGGTGGCGATCGCTTCGTGCTCCGGAGCTACTCTCCCGTCGCCACGATCGGCGGGGGCGTGGTGCTCGACCCGCTTCCGCCCCGGCGCGCCCCCTGGCCGCCCGGACTGGAAGACGGAACTGCCGAAGCCCGTCTCGCGGCGCTCATCGCCCGGCGTCCCCGGGGTGTGGAAACCTCGGAGCTTCCCCTCCTGCTCGGGCGACCCGATGCCGAATGCCGGCGCCTCGTCGAGGGACTGCGCGAGATCAGCGTCATCGGCTCCACCGCCATTGCCAAGGCGACGACCGCGCTGCTTCGAACCGACGCGATCCGGCGGGTCGAGGCCTTCCATCAGGCGCATCCCGCCGAGCGGGGGCTGTCGCTGGAGACACTGCGGCGCGCGCTGCGGGGGCGGGCGGAAGTCATCGCATCGATCCTCTCGGGGATGGCCCGGCGCGAAGAGCTGCACGTGGCCGACGGCATCGTGGCCCTCCCCGGATTCGTTCCCAGCCTGGCAGGTGGTGAAGCTCAGCTCGATCGAATCGTCGCCCTGTTGGAGGAGGCGGGAATGACCCCGCCGACCGTCGCGGAGCTGGAGCAGGAAACCGGATTGAAGGGAGTGCTCGGGGCACTCCGCTTCGGGGCGCAGGACGGCCGGGTGATCGCGGTGGAAAGTGATCGTTACTTTTCCCCAACTCACTTGAACCGGTTTCTTGAGATCCTCAGGGAACTCGGTACTCTGGGGCCACTTACTCCGCCGGCAGTCCGGGACCGCACCGGCCTCAGCAGGAAGTTTCTGATCCCCCTCCTGGAGTACGCCGACCGGGTTGGGGTGACGCGGAGGGTCGGTGACGCGCGGGTTGTTCTTTGAGAACTATGAGCTATCGGCTATCGGCTATCAGTCAGGCTATTGGCCGTTAGCTTGTCCGATAGCCATTAGCTGATAGCCGATAGCGGAGGTTTCATGATACGTCCAGACCGACTCACCATCAAAGGCCAGGAAGCCTTCCGTGACGCGGCGGCACTCGCTGCCGGCCGCGGCAATCCCGTCGTCAACGACGCCCATCTCTTTGCCGCATTGCTCGGCCAGGACGAAGGCGTGGTTCAGCCCCTGCTCCAGAAGGCCGGGGTCAACGTCGCCGGGTTGCGCGAAGCCACCGAGCGGGAGATCGCCAAGTTCCCGACGCAGCAGGGGGGCACCGAGCCGACCTACAGCAGGGAGCTCCACAAGGTGTTCGACCGGGCGGAGCAGGAGGCCAAGGACCTCGGCGACGCCTATGTATCCACCGAGCATCTCCTGATCGGCCTGGTGGACGAGAAGGGCACCACTGCCCGGGCGCTGCTCAGCACCTTCGACCTCACCGCCAAGGAGCTCCGGGCCGCGCTCGAAGCGGTGCGAGGGTCCCATCGCGTCACCGATCAGACACCGGAGCAATCGTACCAGGCGCTGGAGCGGTATACCCGGAACCTCACCGACCAGGCCCGCAAGGGAAAGCTCGATCCGGTCATCGGGAGAGACGAAGAGGTGCGCCGGGTGATGCAGGTGCTCTCGAGGCGGACCAAGAACAATCCCGTGCTCATCGGAGAGCCCGGCGTCGGCAAGACCGCGATCGTGGAGGGCCTGGCCCAGCGCATCGTCAACGGCGACATCCCGGAGTCGCTCCGGGACAAGGAGATCGTCGGGCTGGACATCGGTCTCCTGCTGGCGGGCGCCAAGTATCGGGGAGAATTCGAGGAGCGGCTCAAGGCGGTGGTGAAGGAGCTGACCGCCGCCGAGGGGCGCTACATCGTCTTCATCGACGAGCTGCACACCATCGTGGGTGCCGGGGCCGCGGAAGGGGCCGTGGACGCCAGCAACATGCTCAAGCCGGCGCTGGCCCGCGGGGAGCTGCACGTGGTCGGCGCGACCACGCTCGACGAATACCGCAAGCACATCGAGAAGGACGCCGCGCTCGAACGCCGCTTTCAGCCGGTGCTGGTGGGCCCGCCGAGCGTCGAGGACACCATCGCGATCCTGCGCGGACTCAAGGAGCGCTACGAGGTACACCACGGGGTGCGGATCACCGACAACGCCCTCGTGGCCGCGGCCCAGCTGTCCGACCGCTACATCGGCGACCGGTTTCTCCCCGACAAGGCGATCGACCTGGTGGACGAAGCGGCCAGCCGGCTCCGGATCGAGATCGACTCGCTCCCCCAGGAAATCGACGAGGTCGAGCGCCGCATTCTCCAGCTCGAGATTCAGCGGCAGGCGCTGCTCAAGGAAAAGGACAAGGCGGGGCGCGAGCGGCTGAAAGGCGTGGAACTGGAGATCGCCGAGCTCAAGGAAAAATCCGGAGCGATGAAGGCCCAATGGCAGGCCGAGAAGGCGGCGATTCAGTCGCTCCGGACCATGAAGGCCGAGGTCGAGCAGCAAAAAGCGGAAGTGGATCAGGCCACCCGCCGGGGCGACCTGCAGAAGGCCGCCGAGCTTCGCTATGGAAAGATTCCCCAGCTCGAGCAGAAGATTCACGAGGAGGAAGCCCGTCTCGCCACGATCCAGAAGCAGGCCAAGTATCTCAAGGAAGAGGTCGACGCCGAGGACATCGCGGAAATCGTGGCCAAGTGGACCGGGATTCCGGTGTCGAAGATGCTGGAATCGGACCGGGAGCGGCTGACCCGCCTGGAGGACGAGCTGCGGCGCCGGGTCGTCGGCCAGCCGGAAGCGCTCGCCGCGGTGGCCAACGCGGTGCGTCGCGCGCGGGCGGGACTGCAGGATCCGCATCGTCCCACCGGGTCGTTCATTTTTCTCGGACCCACCGGCGTCGGCAAGACGGAAACGGCCCGGGCACTGGCGGAGTTTCTCTTCGACGACGAGCGCGCGATGGTGCGGCTCGACATGTCGGAGTACATGGAAAAGCATTCAGTGGCGCGGATGATCGGTGCGCCTCCCGGCTACATCGGCTACGACGAAGGGGGGCAGCTCACCGAAGCGGTCCGGCGCCGCCCCTACAGCGTCGTGCTCTTCGATGAAATCGAAAAGGCCCACCCCGACGTCTTCAACATCCTGCTGTCGATTCTCGACGAGGGCCGCCTGACCGACAGCCAGGGCCGCACCGTCGATTTCCGGAATACCGTCCTGATCATGACATCGAACCTCGGCAGCCACTACATCGTGGAAGCCGGCGCGGTGGCCTCCGACGCGGCGTGGGCGCTGGTGGAGGAGAGAGTCCGGACCGAGCTCCGCAATCACTTCCGGCCCGAGTTCCTGAACCGGGTGGACGACATCGTGGTCTTCCGGCCGCTTTCGCGGGAGGACATCGACAAGATCGTGGATCTGCAGCTGGCGCGGCTGGACAGGCTGCTGGCCGAACGGCACCTCACCCTCGAGCTGACGCCGTCCGCGCGCGAGCTGCTCGCCGACCGGGGGTACGATCCGGTGTATGGTGCCCGGCCCCTCAAGCGGGTGATCCAGATGATGCTGCAGAATCCGATGGCGCTGACCCTGCTCGAGGGGGGCTATGTGGCCGGCGACCGCATCATCGCCGATCGGGACGGAGATCACCTCCGCTTCAGCAAGAAGGCCGCCCCGGTCGAAGCGCTCACGAGTGCCTAGACCACCACTCGCGCCGGAGGACGTGGAGGGCATGCGTGGGGCGCTCGAGCTCGCCCGGCGCGCGCTCGAACAGGGTGAAGTGCCGGTGGGAGCCCTGGTGGTGCAGGGAGGCCGCATCCTCGGCAGGGCCCACAACGAGACGGTGCGGCGCAACGATCCCACGGCACACGCCGAGTTGCTCGCGGTAAGGGAGAGTCTGGCGCGGCTCGCCGTCGATCGGCTGCCCGAGGCGACGCTCTATGTCACCCTGGAACCCTGCGCCCAATGCGCCGGTGCCATCGTGCTGGCGAAAGTGGGGCGGGTGGTCTTCGGCGCCCGCGATCCGAAGGCCGGCATGGCGGGCTCGGTTGAAGATCTCCTGCGCCACCCGCGGCTGAATCATCGCGTCGAGGTGCTGGGAGGGGTGATGGAGGGGGAGTGCGGAACTTTGCTCAAGGAATTCTTCACCGCTCACCGCTAACTCTCGCTTATCCGCGTCCCCGCCGCGACCGCCGTCTGGTTCACTTCCTTCGTCGCCAGCGCACTCAGCGTCCGGTCCGCGGCGGTCTCCTCGTCGAGATTCTGTCGCAGCAGCGCGGCCACCTCCGATGCTCCCAGCAGCTCGGCGAACGCGACGGCGGAGCGGTAGGCGGCGATCTCGTAATGCTCGATCCGTTGCGCCGCACCGATCAAGCCGGCGTCGAGTACGGGATCGGGGCCCTCCTCATCCATCATGTCCCGCGTCTCGGCCGCCAGTCCTTCCATCCCCTTGCAGACGGTGTCGCTCGGGGGGATGCCGAGGGCGGCGATGCATTGATCCAGCCGGGCGATCTGTCCGTCGGTTTCGGCGAGGTGCCGCTCGAACGCCGACTTCAAGCCGGGGGCCGACGCGGCCTTGGCCATGTTCGGCAGCATTTTCGCGATCTGGGCCTCGGCGCTGCGGATATCCTGGAGCTCGAGGACGAGCAGGTCGCGCATTGATCCGAGCGGCAAGGCAGCCCTCCCGCGCGTTGGTGCTACCGGACCGCGTAGGTTCTGATCGCGTCCGTCACCAGGATGGACTTCAAGGCGCCGGCCGCCGCTCCCGAAAGCACGATGGTGTACGACCGGCCCGCTTCGAGCCCGAGCCGGGGCATGCGGAGTACCGTTCCCGCAGGATCAACCCGGTCGAACACGATCACGGGCTTGACGGGATCGAGCTCGTTGAAGCCGGCCGCCGCACCGTAGCCGATCTGCTTGAAGACTGGCTCCTTCTGCCCCGCAAACTTCACATTCACTTCGGCCAGGATCGGTGCGGCATTGACCACCCGAAGGCGGGCCTTGCCCTGGGCCGGCACGACGTCGTCAGTCAGGATGGTCAGGCGTCCGCCGCCATCCTTTCCCGGGAGCGCCACGATCGTGTAGCGGGTCCCGTTCATCAGCGTTTCGGTGTTGTCGGCCAAGACGCTGTCGGTGCCGCCGCCGAGCAGGCGGAACTTGACGACATTGTCTCCGATTTCGGTGTACGGAGTCACGGTCCGGTATCCGACATCGTAGAAGACGGTCCGGTCGTCGCCGGTGATATCGACGGTGCGCTCACCGGGAATTGCGTTGACGACGCGCACGAGGGCCTTGCCCCGTCTTGCCACCGTCGTGCCGGCTTCGGACACCGCCGTCTTGCCGCCCGAGGTCGATACGACCGGCTCTTTGGTCTTGCTGCTTCCCGCGCACGCAGCGATCAGCGCGAGCGCCAGGCCACCCGCAGTCAGGTGCGATGGATGTGTCATGATTCTCCTCACCTTCCTGAATGCGCGGCGCACCGGCTCGCTGGTCAGACCATCCACCGGCGGCGCGACGCAGACTCATAGATCAGCGTGATGAGAAATACGGCGACGAATATTCCGAGCAGCGCGATCGCGGCGGTCCCCGGGGTGCCGGCGAGGGCGCCCAGCCCGAAGTATCCCGCGACCACAGCCAGCAGAAGCACCAGCAATCCGGACAATGACATATGCGGCTCCGTTCCGGTGGTCAGGTGGCGCGGACGTTACTGCGAATCCGCGATGCGGGACTCGAACTCGCGAATCTGCCGGTCGATCTCCTCTCGCGTGGCGCCGTAGCGCTGCTGCAGGAGACCGGAGAGCTGGTCCCGCTTGCCGGCAATGATCTCGAGATCGTCATTCGTCAGTTTTCCCCATTGCTCCCGGACCTTTCCCTTGACCCGCTGCCATTGCCCTGCGATACGATCCCGGTTCATAAGTCCTCGTCTTCCGAAAACGAAAAAAGGCGGAGTCGGGTCGTCCTCCCGATTCCGCCTTCAACTGGCGACCCTGCTGCTCGCCCGTCATGGCTCTCAGCGGCCGGCTTTCATCCGCCGGTCCTGGATGTGCTTTCCATAATAAATCACGATGGCTCGGCAGGCAAGGGCGACCTGCCCGGTTCTCGGCCTCGTTCGAGCCCTTCGGGGCAGCCGATCGGGTGTCGCGAGAGCCCGCTTGAGCGTCCAACCCATCAGAGCACCAGGACGCGTCGCTGTCACTTACTGCCTGATGGACGCACGGAGGGGACGCTCATGCCGCATGGAATCTGGAAAGGCACCATGGGCTTCGGACTGGTGAGCATCGCGATCGAGCTCCATCCCGCCGAAGCGCCCGAACGCCTCGACCTCGATCTGCTGGACCGGCGCGACAACTCACGGATCCGGTATAAAAAGGTCAACGAGTCGACCGGCGCGGAGGTCAAGCCGGAAAACATCGTGAAGGGATACGCCATCTCGAAGGATCAGTACGTTCACCTCACCGACGCGGACCTCAAGTCCGCCAATCCCGAAGCCACCCAGACGGTGGATATCATCGGGTTCGTGGAGCGCGACGACATCGCCCTGATCTACTTCGATCGGCCCTATTACGTGGCGCCCCTCAAGGGGAGTGAGAAGGCGTATGCGCTGCTGCGCGAGGCGCTGGAGCACACCGGGCAGGTCGGGATCGCGCAGATCGTGCTGCGAACCAGGCAATACGTCGCGGCGGTGTATCCCTACCAGGCGGCCATCGTCGTGCACGAGCTGCGCTATCACGACGAGATCCGGTCCTTCGACGCCGTCGGGCTCAAGGGTGCGAAAGCTCCCTCCGCGCCCCGCCCGCAGGAGCTCGCGATGGCGGAGCAGCTCATGAAAACGATGGCGATGGTGTGGGACCCGACGGAATACACCGACACCTATCGCCGGGACGTGCTCAGGATGATCAAGGAGCGGGCAAAGGGGGGAGCCAGGAAAGTGAAGGCGAAGCCCGCCGGGAAAGAGGAGCCTCGCGTTCTCGATCTCATGGCCGCCCTCAAGCGGAGCGTGGAGAGCAAGGGGAAGCCGGCGGCGCGGACCCGGCGGGGCGCCACGCGCGCCAGGACCGCTGCGCGGAAGAGTGCCTAGGTGGGGGCTGGGCCCGCGGGATTCATTCCGCCGCAGCTGGCGACGCTGGTGGATGCGCCGCCGGTCGGCGACGACTGGGTGCACGAGGTCAAATTCGACGGCTACCGGCTGGAGGGCGTCAAGGAGAATGGGCGGGTCCGTCTCCTGACCCGCTCCGGTCTCGATTGGACCGCGAAGTTCCCCCGCATCGCCGCCGAAGTCGCCCGGCTCCCCGCTCGCCGCGCGACTCTCGATGGCGAAGCGGTGGCGCTGCTCCCCGATGGGCGATCATCCTTTCAGGCCCTGCAACAGAGCCTCTCCTCCGATCCGCCCGGAGACACGGTCTACTTCGCGTTCGATCTGCTCCGCCTCGAGGGGGAGGACCTGCGCCCGCTCCCGCTCGCCGAACGCAAGGCCCGGCTGGCCGGGCTGCTGCGACAGGCGACGCGGCGACGGGGCGGGGCGGTGCGCTACTCCGAGCATACCTCCGGTGATGCGAAGCGCGCGCTCGACCAGGCCTGTCACCGGGGACTCGAAGGGCTGATCGCGAAGCGGCGCGATGTGCCCTATCAGAGCGGACGGAGCCGGTGGTGGCTCAAGATCAAATGCCAGAATCGCCAGGAATTCGTGGTGATCGGGTTCACCGATCCCAAGGGGAAGCGGAGCGGGATCGGCGCATTGCTCCTCGGCGTCCGCGACGCGGATGGGGTGCTGCGGTACACCGGACGAGTCGGCACCGGAATGGACGAGCGCATGCTTGCCTCGCTCAAGAAGGCGCTGGCGCCGTTGCGCCGGAGCACGTCTCCCGCGAAACGGGGCGTGCCGCACCTGGAGCCCGGAGTGCATTGGGTCGAGCCGAAGCTGGTGGTCGAGGTGACGTTCACCGAATGGACCAAGGACGGCGCGCTCAGGCACCCGTCCTTCGTGGGACTTCGCGAAGACAAAGCGCCGCGCGAGGTGCGGCGGGAGGCGCCGATGCAGGTCGCGGGAATCACACTCAGCAACGCCGATCGGGTCCTGTACCCGAAGCAGGGACTCACCAAGCAGGACCTCGCCGCCTTTTACGAGGCGATTGCTCCCTGGATGCTGCCCCATGTCGAGGGACGCCCCCTGTCGCTGGTGCGCTGCCCGTCGGGAACGGCCAAAGCCTGCTTCTACCAGAAGCACTGGAGCGGCACCCTCCCCGAGGCGCTCGACACCGTGGACATCAAGGAGAGCAGTGGAAGGAAGGGCGCGTACACGGTGGTGCACGACGCGGCAGGGCTCGTGTCACTGGTGCAGCACGGTGTGCTCGAGATCCACCTGTGGGGCGCGCGAGAGGACGACGTCGATTCTCCCGACCGGATCATCTTCGATCTCGATCCGGCGCCGGGCGTGCCCTGGGCCCGGGTGCGGGAAGGGGCGCTCCGGCTGAAGGCGCTGCTCGAGGAGCTCGGGCTCGAAACCTGGATCAAGACCACGGGAGGGAAGGGACTGCACGTCGCGTTGCCGATTGCGCGCCGGTCGACCTGGGACGAGGTGTCGGCGTTCGCCCGCGCCGTGGCCGAGAAGCTCAGTGACGAGGAGCCGGAGCGGTACCTCGCCAAGGCGAGCAAGGCAGAGCGGAAGGGCAAGGTCTTCGTGGACTGGCTGCGGAACACCCGCGGGGCCACCGCCATCGCCCCCTGGTCGACCCGTGCCCGGGAAGGGGCGCCGATCTCCGCGCCGATTGCATGGAAGGACCTTCCGGCGCTCAAGAGCGGCGATCAGTACGGCGTCGAGAACGCGCACACACTGGTTGGCAAACAGCGGAAGGATCCGTGGGCGGGGATGAGGGAGAATCAGCAGCGGCTGACGGGAGCAATGCTGAGGAAGATTTCGGCGTGACAACGCCTGCTGCTATCAGCTATCGGCTATCCGACGGGCTATCGGACCACAGCTTGACCGTTAGCCGTTAGCTGACGGCTGACGGCAGTGTTATTTTCCACGCTCCGAAGGACAGGTGTCCGAGTGGCTGAAGGAGCCGGTCTCGAAAACCGGTATACCCTTACGGGTATCGTGGGTTCGAATCCCACCCTGTCCGTTTTATTCCAGGCAACAGACAACAGGCAACAGGCAGGGAGCTTTTTCTGCTGCCTGCTGCCTGTTGCCTTAGGTATTAGATTCCATCATGCTCCTGCTCCAAGTCCTGGCCCCCGGCGATTGCCTCCTCACCGGCCTCTGCGGCGTCCGCGAAGCCCTCGCGGGCCCGCCGTCAGGACTCCTCTTCCTCGCCCTCGGCGTCGTCCTGGCCGGCGGACTCGGAGTGGTTCGCGCCCGCCGGAAGAGCTGACCTCCGTCAGAGCCGGTCCTTGAGTCCGGCCACCCCGTCCGTCTCCGCGCAGTGCACGCAGCAGAAGAACCGGCCGTCCACCTCGCTTCCATGTCCGATGATCCGGCAGCCGCAGTGTCCGCAGACCGGCGCCAGGAGATGGATGGCGCACTCGAAGCTGTCGAAGGTGTACGACTGCCCGCCGAGCGTGACGTCGAAACTCTTGTCGTAGTCGTTTCCGCAATTGGTGCAGATGCCCATCTGGGTACCTCCTTGGACCATGGATTCTTTGGAGGGGACGATGGCTCTCCGAAGGGCCGCACAATGAGTTGAGGCAACAGGCAACAAAAGGCGGCGGTGTGCCTGCCGCCTGCTGCCTGCTCCCTCGTTTACGGTTTCGCCAGATTCTTCCTCAGCGCCGCCAGATCCAGCATCGGCACTCCGCCCTCCGTCGGCACCAGCACGACCAGGTTGTTCGACGTCCGCATGTCGTGCAGCACCTCGAGGTACTGCTTCATCAGCGCTTCCGGTGTCAGCGTCTGATTCAGAAAGCGCTGCTGGTCCGATTGCAGCCGGGCCACCTCGACCTTGTGCTTCTCGGTTTCGATCTGCTGGTCCGCGGCGATCTTGTTGTTGATGGCCGCCACGACCTGCGCCGGCGGCTCCAGGTTCCGCAGATAGAACGCGGTGATCTTGGCGATCCGGAACGGCTCACCGCCCACCCGCGGGCGGGTGAGCAGCGCGCTGTCCACCTGGAACTCCATCGCGCTGGCAATCGCGTTGCGCTTCGAAATGTCGTTGATGGAGAACTGCACCATCCCGTCGCGCACGCCTTTCCGGATCGCGTTGACGACGACGTTTTTGATCTGCTCCTCGGTCCCGAGCTCGGTGAAGATCTTGGGCGCCTGGGAGGGATCGATCTGCCAGCGCACCGCGGCGTCCACCTTCATGCTCATCTGCTCGTTGGACAGCGCGTCCATCGTCTCGGTGGCTTCGCGCCCCGACGGCCACTGCTCCTCGCGGGTCGAGTATTTTTCGACCGAGGACCAGGGCGGCACGAAGCGCACCCCGCTGTAGAGCGGCATCGGATCGACCTTGCCGAACGCGTGCCGCACGCCGACCTGCCCGGCATCGATCACCACCACGCTCGAGCTGGCCAGGATCAGGATTCCCAGGACCGCGAGGCCGAGGCTGACCAGGTTGACCAGTGCGCCGCTGGCCCGGCCGCCCGCGCTGCGCAGGCTGGACCCCGCGGTGCGCACGACGAAGGCAACCAGCAGAATCACCGCACCCAGGATGATCGTTCCCATGTCCGCTCCGGCTGAAGACGTGGCGGAAACATACGTGGCGCAACCCGGGGCGCCATGCCCGCGTGCAACCGCTTGCGGATGCGGCGGTTCGGTTACGTCATTGACAGCGCGCCGGGCATGATGGTACTAGATTAGCGCCAGCCGCAGAGGATCCGCGGCGTTTCCTTTTCCTGGAGTGTCATGGCGTCGCTGGTCATCGTCGAGTCGCCCACCAAGGCCCGGACCATCAGGGACTTTCTCCCCAAGGGCTATCATGTCGCCGCCTCCATGGGGCACATCCGCGATCTGCCGGACAAGGCCGCCGATATTCCGCCCAAGCTCAAGGGCGAGGAGTGGGCACGTCTGGGCGTCAACGTCGACAATGACTTCGAGCCGCTCTACGTTGTTCCCGCCGACAAGAAGAAAGTGGTCAAGGAGCTCAAGGAGCTGCTCAAGCAGGCCGACGAGCTCATTCTCGCCACCGACGAAGACCGCGAGGGAGAGAGCATCTCCTGGCACCTGACCCAGGTGCTGGCGCCCAAGGTCAAGATCCGCCGGATGGTGTTTCACGAAATCACCCGCGAAGCCATCCGTGAAGCGCTGGACACCACCCGCGATGTCGACGACAAACTGGTCCGTGCCCAGGAAACCCGCCGGATCCTCGACCGGCTCTACGGCTACACCCTCTCGCCGCTGCTCTGGAAAAAAATCGCCTACGGTCTCTCGGCGGGGCGGGTGCAATCGGTTGCGGTCCGGCTGCTGGTCCTTCGCGAGCGTGAGCGGCGTGCCTTCCGCAGAGCGGTCTACTGGGACCTCAAGGCGCGGCTCTCTCACGAAAAGCAGGATTTCGACGCCGATCTGGTCTTGCTCAAGGGTGTCCGGCTGGCCACCGGCAAGGATTTCGACGAGAAGACCGGCAAGCTCGCGGCCGACAAGAACGTCATGCTGCTGGACGAGCCCGCCGCCGCCAAGCTGCGGGATCGCCTAGAGAAAAAGCCCTGGCGGGTCGCCGCCAACGAAGAAAAGCCCGGCATCCGGCGTCCCGCGGCGCCGTTCACCACCTCCACGCTGCAGCAGGAAGCCAACCGCAAGCTCCGGCTCTCGGCGCGCGACACGATGCGGGTGGCGCAGAGTCTGTACGAAAACGGCTACATCACCTACATGCGCACCGATTCGGTGCACTTGTCGGGGCAGGCCGTCACCGCGGCGCGCGAATGCGTCGAGCGGCTCTATGGAAAGTCCTACCTGCCGCCCAAGGCGCGGCACTATTCCGCCAAAAACGTGCACGCCCAGGAGGCGCACGAGGCCATCCGGCCGGCGGGCGCCCACTTCCGCACGCCGGACGAAACCAAGCTCACCGGCCGGGAATACGACGTCTACGATCTGATCTGGAAGCGCACCGTCGCCTGCCAGATGCCCGACGCCAGGATCACCAGCGTGGTGGTCACGCTGGAAGTGGACGACGCCACCTTCCGCGCCACCGGGAAGCGCATCGACTTTCCCGGGTTTCTCCGGGCCTATGTCGAGGGCAGCGACGATCCCGAGGCGGCGCTCGAAGACCAGGAAGTACTGTTGCCCGCGCTCGCCGTGGGCGATGCACCCGCCTGCCTCGGAATCGATGCCGTCTCCCACGAAACCCAGCCGCCGGCGCGCTTCACCGAAGCGAGCCTGGTGCGCGAGCTCGAGGCCGATGGAATCGGGCGGCCCAGCACCTATGCGAGCATTCTCGGCACCATCGTCGAGCGCGGCTACGTGCAGAAGCAGGGACAGGCCCTGGTGCCGACGTTCACCGCGTTCGCAGTCACCGGGCTCCTGGAGCACCACTTTCCCAAGCTGGTCGATCTCAAGTTCACCGCCAAAATGGAAGAGCAGCTCGACGAAATCGCCGAAGGCAAGGCGGAGTGGCTGCCGTACCTGAAACATTTCTACCTGGGAAAAGACGGCCTGCAAAAGCAGGTGGAAACGCGCGAAAAGAAAATCGACCCCGCGCTGGCCCGGACCGTGGAGGTCGGCGGGCTGGAGGATGCGACGATCCGGATTGGCCGCTTCGGGCCCTACGTCGAGGTGGATCGCGCCGGCGAGGTGCTGCGGGCATCATTGCCGCGGGACGCGGCACCTGCCGATCTCACGATGGAAACCGTGGAGGAGATCCTGCGGCAAAAGCGGGAAGGTCCCGATGTGCTGGGGATTCATCCCGACACCGGCGAGCCGATCATGGTGCTCACCGGACAATACGGCCCCTATGTGCAGCTGGGCCAGGTCTCCGACGAGAATCCGAAGCCACGGCGGTCCAGTCTGCCCAAGGGCATGAAGCCCGAGGACGTGACGGTCGACGTCGCCGTCGGCCTGCTCTCGCTCCCGAGGCTGCTCGGGTCGCACGCCGAAACCGGCGCCAAGATCCTGGCGGGGCAGGGAAGGTTCGGGCCCTACATCGTGCTCGATAAAGGAAAGGACGGAAAAGACTATCGCTCGCTCAAGGGAGACGATCACGTCCTCACCGTCACGCTCAAGCGCGCGCTCGAGCTGCTCGCCCAGCCCAAACTCGGCCGGGGCCGGCGCGCCGCTCCGGCCCCGCTCAAGGAGCTCGGTCCCCACCCCGCCGACAAGGCGCCGGTGGCACTTTTCGACGGCCAGTATGGGCCGTACGTCAAGCACGGTGGCGTCAGCGCGTCCATTCCCAAGGGAAGTGATCCCGCCAAAGTGACCCTTTCCGAAGCCGTCGAGCTGCTGGCGGCTAAGAGGAGCCGGGGCGGTACGGTGACCCGCCGGAAGCGTGTCGCCCGGCGGGGGTAAACCCCTTCCGGCGCGTTCTTTGCCTCATTTCCTGATCTGGAGGTGCTTTCAGGGCCGATCCCTCTATAGTTAATGATGGTACTGTAACCTCTCTTTGAGTCAGACAGGACGCCGCCGGATGCCTCTCGGAGCATGAGTGCGCTTTCCCGTTGGCTGAATCGGTCCGTCGGGCGGAGAATCGCTGCGATGGTTTCGGTCCTGCTCGTCGTCACTGTGGGCGCGCTCGTCGCCCTTTCCTATTTCCAGGTCCTGCGGGTCAGCGAGCGAACCACCGGCGAGCGGCTCCGCCTGCTGTCGAGACAGTTCTCCGAGACCCTGGGACGCGGGCCCGGCACTGCGGTCACGGATCTCTCGCGCATCGCCGCCGATCCATCGGTCGTGGGTATTCTGAGCGGACGCATTCCCGAGAATGCACCGGTCCCGAAGATCCTCGAGACCGGGTTCCGCGGGACAGCCCGCCGCGCCATCGCCATCGTGAATCCCGCCGGCCGGATCGTGATGGTCAAGGGCTCAACCCAGGACTCGGGCTGGTTTGGACCGGAGCCCGATGGGACGACGGAGCGGCGCAAGGACGCCGGTCCCGAGCTGGGATCCTTTCAGCGGCTCGGCGACTCCACCCTCTATTACGACATCAGAGTTCCGGTACGGGCGGGTGATTCGACGATCGGCGTTCTGGTGGAGCGGTTCCGCGTCGCCGGCTCCACCACGACCCGCACCACGCTGACCACCCTCCTCGGCGCCTCGACGACGCTGATGATCGGCGTGCCGGGCGACGGAGTCTGGACCGACCTGGGAGGTCCGGTGTCCGCGCCTCCCCCGGAAGCGCTCGACACCGGGGTGGTGAGCAAGTTCTCATCCGACAGCGAGACCTACCTCGGGTATGCCGCGCCGGTCGCCAACAGTAACTGGACGCTGGTCGTGCGCACCCCGGAGTCGCAGATGCGTGCGCCCGCGCGCGTCTTTCTCCGCACCGCACTCCTCTTTGCCGGCATCGCGATCGCGCTGGGCGCTCTCGGCGCCGTGGCCGTTGGGCGCCGGATCAACCGGCCGCTCCGGGACATTACCGAGGCAACCGAGCTCATTGCCTCGGGGAATTTTTGCGGGCGAGCGGACGAGAGCTCGCCGGGAGAGATCGGGCGGCTGGCCCGCTCCTTCAACGCGATGGCCAACCAGGTCGGTGCCTCCACCCAGAAGCTCTCGGAGAGCGAAGCCAGTCACCGCGCCTTCGTTTCCCATTCGAGCCAGGGCATCTGGCGGCTCGAATTTCCCGGAGGCGCCGACATCACCCTGCCGGCCCCGGAGCAGGTCGCCTCCTGGTATCAGGCGGATGTGGTTGCCGACTGCAATCCGGTGCTGGCCGAGATGTACGGGCTCGAAGGAGGATACGAGCTGGTCCACATGCCGCTCTCGCAGCTCTATCCGCCCGACGACCTCGGCAGCATGCAAGTGCTCCAGGCCTTCATCGCGCGCGGCCATCGCTGCTCCGGCGTCGAGACGCGGGAACAGCACAATACCGACGCGACGCGGATCTTCACCCACGACCTGATCGGCATCATCGAGGAGGGGCGGCTCCGGCGGATCTGGGGCACCCGGCGCGATGTCACCGTGGAGCGGAGTCTCGATGAGCGCATTGCGCAGGGTCAGCGGCTCGAGTCGGTCGGACGGCTCGCCGGAGGCATCGCCCACGATTTCAACAATCTCCTGACCGTGATCCTGGCGGATACTGAATCGATTCAGGGCCGCCTGGGGCCGGAGGACGGGGAGCTTCGGGAAATCGAGGCGGCGGCGCGCCGCGCCGCGGAGCTGACCCGGCAGCTGCTCGCCTTCAGCAGGGGTCAGGTGCTCCGCCCCACGGTGCTCGACCTGAATGCGGTGCTCTTCTCATTCCAGAGCATGCTCCGGCGGGTGATCGGCGAGGATATCGATCTTCGCCTGCGCCTGGGCGAGGGGATCGAACCGGTGGAGGCCGACGCCGGCCAGATCGAACGGGTGGTGATGAACCTGGTCGTCAATGCCCGCGACGCAATGCCGTCCGGGGGAACGCTCGAGCTGCGCACCGAGAGCGTCAACCTGGACGAAGACCACGTCCGCGCAAGGCATGGAGTCCGGAGCGGCCGGCATGTCCTGCTCGCGGTCAGCGATACCGGTACCGGGATGAGCGAGGAGGTTCGCCGGAAGGCGTTCGAGCCTTTCTTTACCACCAAACCGAAGGGCAGGGGTACCGGCCTTGGTCTGGCGTCGGTCTATGGCGTAGTCCGGCAGAGCGGGGGCGACATCAACATCTATTCCGAGCCGGGGCGCGGGACGACGGTCAAGATCTACCTGCCGGCGGCGGTCGACGCGGCCGTGGTGCAGCCGGCGACGGTCGACCGGCACCACGCGGCTTCCGATGTGACGGGCGCCACCGTGCTCCTGGTCGAAGACGACCCCGCGGTGCGGAAAATGGTCGCGCGCTCCCTCGGCGTGCTGGGCTACAAGCTGGTCGAATCGCAGGACGGCGAGGCGGCCATCAAGGCGATGGAGGCCGCGGACGGGAAGATCGATCTGGTGCTCACCGACATGGTGATGCCCGGCATGAGCGGCCCCGAGATGGTCAAGCAGCTGCGCGCCCGCTGGCCCCACATCGGGGTCGTGATGATGTCCGGTTACTCCGGAGATTCCTACGCCGGCACCGAGCCGATTCCGGGCGACGTGGGGTTTATCGAAAAACCCTTCGCGGTGGCCGATCTCCGGCGCACGATCCGGACTGCCCTGGACGGCCGAGGCCGCGTTGACGGAGCGACGTAGCATCCGGTAAGTTGCCCGCCGCCCGGACGGGTGCTCGAGTGGTTTAAGAGGCACGCCTGGAAAGCGTGTAGGCCTGAAAGGGTCTCGCGGGTTCGAATCCCGCCCTGTCCGTTTACTACAGGCAGTAGGGAGTAGGCAGTAGGCAGTAGGCGGGGCAGTTCCTACTGCCCACTGCCCACTGCCTATTGCCTCTTTAAGGAACCGCTTGCCGGCCGCTGGCGTAATTAGGTTACACTGAGGATCCCGAGGGGGAGCCATGCTGATCAGGAATCGGCCCGACATCAATTCGAACGAGATCACCGACGAGCGGCTCTTCTGGGGCCGGCGGGAGTGGCTGGCTTCGGTCGGCGCCGTCGTGGCGGGACTGGCGCTTCCCGATATCGCCTGCGCCCAGGCCAACGAAACCGACAAGCTCACCCCCTACGAGGCGGTGACCGGCTACAACAATTTCTACGAATTCGGCACCGACAAGGAAGATCCTGCGGCGAACGCCGGGACCCTCCGCCCCAGACCTTGGCAGGTGGTGGTCGAGGGTGAGGTGAAACACCCGGCGACCTACAGCTTCGACGACCTCTTCAAGGGGATGAAACCCGAGGAGCGGGTCTACCGGATGCGCTGTGTGGAGGCGTGGTCCATGGTGGTGCCCTGGCTCGGGCATCCGCTCAAGGACGTGATCGCGCGCCTCGAGCCCACCAGCAAGGCCAAATACATCGAATTCACCACCCTGCTCGATCCCAAGCAGATGCCGGGTCAGCGCCGTGCCATCCTCGACTGGCCCTACGTCGAGGGCCTGCGAATGGACGAGGCGATGCATCCGCTCGCCATTCTCACCGTGGGCGTCTACGGGAAGCCACTCCCCAACCAGAACGGTGCTCCGCTCCGGCTTACCGTCCCCTGGAAGTACGGCTTCAAGGGCGGCAAGTCGATCGTGAAGATCCGATTCACCGAAACCCAGCCGATGAACACCTGGCAACGGAGCGCACCCAACGAGTACGGGTTCTACGCCAACGTCAATCCGGCGGTGGATCATCCGCGCTGGAGTCAGGCCACCGAGCGCCGGATCGGGGAGCTCTTCCGCCGCAAGACGCTGATGTTCAACGGGTACGCCGACCAGGTGGCCTCCCTCTACTCGGGCATGGACCTGCGCAAGAACTTCTGAGCGGGAGGTGACCGACGCCCAGCTGATTCGGCGAGTGATCAAGCCCGGGCTCTGGGTGCTGGGCCTGGCGCCGCTCGCCTACCTGCTGAATCGCGCCCGGATCGGCGACCTCGGCTTCGATCCGATCCGCACCATCACGCACTTCACCGGCCGGACCGCCATCACCATCCTGTTCATTACCCTCACGGTGACGCCGCTGCGCCGGCTCACCGGCTGGAATCCGCTCATCAAGGTCAGGCGGCTGATCGGAAACTTCGCGTTCTTCTATGCGCTGCTTCATTTCCTGATCTATGCCGTCTTCGACCGCGAGCTCTCGCCGGTCGGGCTCGGCGAAGACATCGCCAAGCGTCCCTGGATCACCGTCGGCTTTTCAGTCTTTCTCATCCTGCTCACCCTCGCGATCACGTCGCCCCAATCGATGGTGCGGCGCCTGGGTGGCAAGCGCTGGCAGGCGCTGCACCGGCTCATCTATGTCGCCGCCGCGGGGGCGGTGCTGCACTTTACCTGGGCACAGAAAAAAGACATCCGGCTTCCGCTCATCTATGCCGCAGTGCTGGCCGTGATCCTGGGGTCGAGGCTCATCCTCCGGCCTCCGAGGGCGGTAAGCGGTGAGCGGTGAGCGGTAAGCGGTAACTTCGCGCCCTCGCGCCCTCGCGCCCTCGCGCCCTCGCGCCCCGCGCCCGCGTGCCGTTGCGTCTTTGCGTCTTTGCGCCTTTCCGCCTACCTTCCGCCCTCGAAGATGCCCTCGGTGACCCGGCTCCTCGACGATTCCGCCATGGCAAGCGTGCTCGAGCGCATGGCCGGTGAAGTCGTTGAGAAAAGCGGGGGCACCCGGGGGCTTGTTCTTGTGGGGATCCAGCGCCGCGGCGTCGAGCTCGCCGGGCGGCTGGCCGGGCTCATCGGCAAGGCGACCGGCGCCACCATTTCGCTGGGCAAGCTCGACATCACGCTGTATCGCGACGATCTCTCCACCATCGGCCAGCGGCCCCGGGTCGGCGAAACCAGTCTCCCCGACTCGATCGAGGGCCGGACCGTCGTGGTCGTGGACGATGTGCTCTACACCGGCCGGACGATTCGCGCGGCACTCGACGAGCTCGCCGATTTCGGGCGGCCCCGCCGGATCCTGCTCTGCGTCCTGGTGGACCGGGGCGGGCGAGAGCTCCCGATCCAGGCCGATGTGGTGGGCGAACGGGTCGCGACGGTCGGCGACGACCGGGTGGACGTCGCGGTCTGGGAGCTCGACGGCCGGGATGGGGTCGACCTGGTGCGGGGAGCCCCGCTGTGACGACGCCCACTCTCGGGAAAGACCTGATCGGGCTCGAGGGACTCTCCGCCGATCAGCTCCGACTCATTCTCGACACCGCGGAGCCGTTCAAGGAAGTGAGCGAGCGCGCGATCAAGAAAGTGCCCGCGCTTCGCGGCAAAACCATCGTCAACCTCTTCTTCGAGCCATCCACCCGCACCCGCATTTCCTTCGAGTTCGCCGAAAAGCGGCTGAGCGCCGACACGGTCAACGTGGCGTCGAGCGGATCGTCGGTGTCCAAGGGCGAAACCCTGGTCGACACCGCGCGGAACCTCGAGGCGATGCGGATCGACATGGTGGTGATCCGCCACCCCTCGAGCGGCGCGGCCCAATTCCTCGGCGACCGCATCGGCTCCAACGTGATCAACGCCGGCGACGGGAAGCACGAGCACCCGACCCAGGGGCTCCTCGATCTGCTGACGCTCCGCGATCGCTTCGGCCGGATCGAGGGGCTCAAGGTCGCGATCTGCGGCGACGTGCTGCACAGCCGGGTCGCCCGCAGCAACATCTGGGGGCTGCTCAAGCTCGGCGCCGAAGTCGCTCTCTGCGGACCCGCCACCCTGATTCCCCGTGAGCTCGTCGAGGTGGGAGTCCAGATCATTCCGCGGATCGACGACGCGATCGCCTGGGCCGATGCGCTCAACGTGCTGCGCCTCCAGCTGGAGCGGATGCAGGCGGGCTTCATCCCGTCGCTCCGCGAATACAACCGGGTGTTCGGTGTCACCAAGGAACGCCTCGACCGGGCGGGAAAGGAGATCGTGATCCTGCATCCCGGGCCGATGAACCGGGGCGTCGAGATCGACAGCGACGTCGCCGACGGACCCTACAGCGTGATCCTGCCCCAGGTCACCAATGGTGTGGCCATCCGGATGGCCGTGCTGTACCTCCTCGCCGGCGGCGCGCCGGAGTGGCAAGCGATATGACCGATCTGCTCATTCGTGGCGGGCGGGTCATCGATCCGTCGCGAGGAACCGACGGCGTGGCCGACCTGTACGTGAAGGACGGGAAGATCGAAGCCGTGGGCCGCAACATCCCGTCGCAGCCCGGCGCGGAAATCGTCGATGCGACCGGGAAGGTGGTCGCCCCCGGACTCATCGACCTGCACGTGCATTTTCGTGAGCCCGGCTTCGAGCACGCGGAAACGATCGCGAGCGGCGCCCTCTCGGCGGTGGCCGGCGGCTTCACCGCGGTCTGCGCGATGCCCAACACCGATCCGGTCACCGACAGCCAGGCCACCGTGGGCTTCGTGGTTCGCCAGTCGATCCGGGCGGGGAAGGCGAGGGTCTACCCGATCGGCGCCGTCTCCATGGGACAGCGGGGCGAGCAGCTCACCGAATTCGGGGAGATGGTGCAGGCGGGGGCGGTGGCGGTGAGCGATGACGGCAAGCCGGTCAAGTCGAGCCACCTGATGCGCACCGCGCTCGAGTACGCAAAAACCTTCGGCATCCCGGTAGCCGATCACTGCGAGGACATGTCGCTCGCCGAGGGCGGCGCCATGCACGAAGGGCTGGTCTCCGCGCGGCTCGGTCTCAAGGGAATTCCCTCGGCGGCGGAAGAGATCATGGTGGCCCGCGACATCATCCTGGCCGGGCTCACCGGAGGTCACGTCCATCTCTGCCACATGTCCACCCGCGGATCGGTCGAGCTCATCCGCTGGGCCAAGGCCAAGGGTTTGCGGGTGACCGCGGAAGCCACCCCGCATCACTTCACCCTGACCCACGAGCGCTGTGAGGGGTACGACACCAACGCCAAGATGAATCCGCCGCTCCGCGAAGCCGCCGATCGCGAGGCCATCCGGCAAGGGCTCAAGGACGGCACGATCGACTGCATCGCGTCGGACCATGCGCCGCACCACTACGACACCAAGGAGCGCGAATTCGACGAGGCGCCGAACGGCATCGTCGGTCTGGAAACGGCGCTCGGGCTGGCGATCCGCGAGCTGGTCGAGCCGGGGATACTCTCGCTCCCCGAGCTGATTGCCCGGATGAGCACCGTCCCCGCCCAGGTCTTCGGACTCGCCGGTGGGACCTTGGCGATCGGCGCCCCCGCCGACCTCGTGGTGTTCGATCCTGCCCGGCGCTGGGTCGTCCGGCGGGAGGATCTGCATTCGAAGAGCACCAACACCCCCTTCCTGAACGAAACGCTGGTTGGGCAGGCGGTTTTGACCCTGGTCGGTGGGAGGGTGGCGTTCGAGCGTCCGGACCGTCCGGTTTCTTGACAGCGCAGAACCTGGCAGGTTTCGCGATTGTGGCTATTCGTTAGATTAGAACGACTTGCCGCAGTCTGTTCCGTCGAACGGGAGGAGCTCATGGGCGACCAGAAGTCGCATGACATCGCCGAAATCGAGGGGCTTCTCGCCATCCGGCAGCAAATCACTGGCTGGATGGACCGCCTCGATTCTTCCGGTTCGCGCGCGCCCGAATCCGTCCGGACCAAGGTGCGCGCCGACTATCGTGCCCGTCTCGCCCAGGTCGTCACCCAGCTGGGAACTCACGGCGACCTTATCGCCTCGACCCTGGCGGGGCTCAGGTCCCAGGCCAAGGACTTCCTGCGGCACCGGGCCGAGGAGCTCGAAGTGCGCGCCGAGGCCGAGCTCAGGCATACCGTGGGCGAGTACACCGATGACGAGTGGCAGCTGGTCGAGCTGGAGAGCTCCGGGAAGATCGAGGGGTTCGATCATGAGCTGGGCCGCCTGGCGGGAGAGATCACCCGCCTGGAGGAAGTCCAGGGCCTGATCATGCCGGCCCCGGCGCGAGCGCCCTCCGCCCCGGCCGCAGAGTCCACCCCCGAGCGGGAGGACATCCGGGTCACCCACGGCCACGACATCGAGATGCCGCCGATGCTCGATCCCGAGCCACTCTCCGCCGCCGCGGAACAGCCGGCCCTCACCCTGGTCCGTGATGAGGGGCCCCTGGCCCCGATGGCACGGCCCGAAGCCCCCCGTTTCGTTCCGCGTCCCGGGTCGCCCAAGTCCCAGGCCCCGGCGCGCGCCATCCCGTTTCCCCAGACGGCTCAGCAGACCGGTCAGCAGACCACGCAGACCACCGCCGGTCCCCCCACCGACGAGCTGGCGTTCCTCCGCTCGGTGACGATCGACGCGGCACCGCAGCACGCCAAGCCGACGCCGCAGGCGGACAAGGAAGACCGCCCGACCCATTCGGGTGCGCGCACCCTGAAGTGCGGTGAGTGCGGGTCGCTCAACCGGCCGACGGAGTGGTATTGCGAGCGATGCGGGGCGGAATTGGCGACGCTCTGAGCGAGGGCATAGGCAGTGGGCAGTTGGCAGTAGGAGGGAAAACTCCAAAGTGAATAAGGGGGCTCCGATCGAGATCGGGGCCCCCATTGCCTACTGCCTACTGCCTACTGCCTGAGTTATTTCTTTATCGCTTTCGCGAGCCGAGATTTTTGCCGGGCAGCGGTGTTCTTGTGGATCAATCCTTTGCGGCCGGACCGATCGAGGAGCTTGGTGGCTTCCAGGTAGGCTGCGGCGGATTGCTTGGCATCTCCGCTCACGCTCCGGACCTTTTTCACGGCAGTGCGGAGGGCGCTGCGCTGGGCACGGTTCCGTGCAGTGCGGGTCTTGGCCTGCCGCATCTGCTTCTTGGCTGACTTGGTTCTCGGCATTCGCAGTGAGTCGTGGTTGGTGGTTAGTGGTTCGTGATCCAGGATCGCAAAGTGGTCACGAACCACTATTCACGAACCACGAATCATTCAAGTCGCTAAGTATAACGGCGCCAATATCTTGCCGCAAGGGAACCGGTTGACTCACCGACTCCCGACCGTGTAAGTTTTGCGGCCCCTCGGATCAGGACGCTTCCCTGCTCGGCGACTTCATTCTAGCCCTCCCGGTACTCGTGTTCTCGCTGGTGGCACACGAGTATGCCCACGGATACGCCGCCCTCAAACAGGGCGACGATACCGCGCTCATGCAGGGCCGGCTCACGCTGAATCCGTTGCCGCACATCGATCCCTGGCTCACCGTCATCATGCCGGCGCTGTTGTGGTTCGGATCGAAAGGGGCTTTCACCTTCGGGGGCGCGAAGCCGGTGGAGGTGCGTCCCGACCGGTATCGCAACTTTCGTCGCGGCGACATCATCGTCTCCCTCGCGGGAGTGGCGACCAATCTGGTCATCGCGGTGGTGTGCACCCTGCTGTTCATCCTGGTCGGACTCCTCGCGCGTGCCCTCCCGGACGGCGGCGAGGTGATCGGCATTGCCCAGCGAATGCTCTCCTGGGGAGTATGGCTCAACCTCATGCTCGCCTTCTTCAACCTGCTGCCGATTCCGCCGCTCGACGGCTCCCATGTGCTGTACCACCTGCTTCCGGCGGGCCTCCGGGAGCGGTACCGGCTTTTCCAGCGGTTCGGCTTCTTGCCCTTGCTGGCGCTGATGCTCTTTTTTCCGGCGGCATTGCAGAAACTGCTGACCCCGGCGTACATGGGGATGTCTCTCTTCGTCCGGTACGCGACCCCCTACGCGGTGGGGAGCGGATGGAACATCTTCCAGTCATGACCACTTCGGCTCCGACCACGGCTGTCACCCAGACCCCTGCGCTCCGGGTGCCGGTGACGGAGTCGCCGCCCGACGAGCTCGCCAGCACGCTCGGGTTCGTCATCAAGGTCGACGCCTTTTCCGGCCCCCTCGACCTGCTGCTCCATCTGCTCCGCGAAGAGCAGATCGATATCGCGGATATTCCGATCGCGCGGATCGCCGACCAGTTCCTCGCGGTGATTCACCAGCTCGGACTGAATCAGGCGGCCGAGTATCTCGAGATGGCGAGCCGGCTGGTCCGGCTCAAGGCGCAGATGCTGCTGCCCCGGAGCCAGGATGGCGAGGGCTGGGACGACCCCCGCGCCGAGCTGGTGCGCCGGCTGCTGGAGTACCAGCAGATCAAGGAGATCGCCCACTGGATGATGGCAGCGGCCGACCGGCGCGCGCTCCGTTTTTCCCGCGGATACCTGCCGCCGCCTCCGGAGATTCCCCCGCCGCCGCTCACGCTCGAGCTGCTCGAGCTGTTGCAGGCGGTGGAGCGGGTCATCTCGGGAATCCTCCATCCGGTCATGCACCGGGTGGTGGCCCGGCCGCTCGACGTGGAAGGGGCCACGCGCAGAATCCAGGCGCTCCTCGCGGAGCGGGACGAATTCATCTGGACCGAGGCGCTGGGCGCGGCCCCCACGATTTCCGATGTGCTCTCGCTCCTTCTTGCGCTGCTCGAGCTCGCCCGGGGCGGGCAGTGCCTCATGCTTCAACCCGCGCTCTTTGCGCCGCTGGTGGTCCGCCGTGAATCCTCTCGCCCAGCTGCTTGAAGCCGCGCTGTTCGCCGCGGCACGCCCGGTGACGCCGGAAGAGCTCGTCACCCTGGACTCCGACGCCTCGCTGGACGACGTGCGCGCCGCGCTCGACCAGTTGCGCGAGCACTACGACTTCGACGGGCATGGCGTCGAGGTGGTCGAGTTGGGCGGAGGCTTTCAGATCCTGACCCGGCCGGCCTTTGCCGCCGCCATCGAGCGGGCCCAGCTCAACCAGCGGCCGCCCCGGCTCACCGCGGCGATGCTGGAGACACTGTCCGTCATCGCCTATCGTCAGCCGGTCGGCCGCGCGGAGATCGAGGAGATTCGCGGCGTCTCCGCCAGCGGCGTGCTGCGCTCGCTCCAGGAGCGCGGGCTGATCGAGGTCACCGGGCGGAGCGAAGGGCTGGGACGGCCGCTGCTCTATGGGACGACCCCGCTGTTCCTCGAGCTGCTCGGACTCCCCGATCTCCAGAATCTTCCCCGGGCGGACGAGCTCTCTATCGCGCTCGAGCCGCCCAAGCCGGAATCCACCGGCGAGGACGACGCGGCGGCCTACGTGGCGGCGGACCGATGAGCCTCATGCGGGTGCAACGCGCGCTCGCCAAGGCGGGCGTCGCGTCCCGTCGCGCCGCCGAGACGCTGATCGAAGACGGCGTCGTGCGGGTGGATGGAGAGGTGGCGACGCTGGGCTCGAAGGTGGATCCGGACCGGCAGACCATCACAGTGCGGGGCAAGCGCGTGGCCCAGAAGCCGCGGCGCTGGCTCGCGTTCCACAAGCCGCTCGGTGTGGTCACCACAGCCAAGGACGAAGAGGGGCGCCGCACCGTCTTCGATTTTCTGCCACGATCCGAAGGGCTCACCTACGTGGGCCGGCTCGATGTGATGACGACGGGATTGCTGCTCCTCACCACCGACGGCGACGCGGTCGAGCGGCTCACCCACCCGAAGTATCATGTGCCGCGGCGTTACACCGCGCTGGTGCATGGCCTGCCGACGGCGCAGATCGCCGAGGTGGTCAAGCGCCCGGTCATCGTCGAAGGCAGGCCGGTGGTTCCCGCCGCCGTCCGGGTGCGTCCCGGTGTGGAGGGGCGCAGCATTCTGGACGTCACCCTCGCGGAAGGGCGGAAGCACATCGTTCGCCGCTGGGCCGAGGCGCTCGGACTCAAGGTGGATCGCCTCGCCCGGCTCTCCTACGGCCCGATTCGGCTGGGCGAGCTGCCGGTCGGGAAGTGGCGGCCCCTCACCGCCGCGGAGGAGAAGGCGATCTACCGCGCGATCAAGCTGGTTCCCTGATTTCCCCGCGAGGCTCCTGATGGCCACCGCCGCGCCGCGCTCCGAGCAGGCCGCCCCCGAATCGATCCCGCTCCGCCGCGTGACCGAAGAAGTCGGGCGGCGGCTCGTCGGGCAGACCGCAATGGTGGAGCGGCTGCTGATCGGTCTCCTGACCGGCGGACACGTCCTGCTCGAGGGGGTACCCGGTCTCGCGAAGACGCTGGCCGTGCGCACCCTCGCCGAGATTCTCCACGCCACGTTTTCGCGGGTGCAGTTCACCCCCGACCTGCTCCCGGCCGACCTGGTCGGGACCATGATCTTCGATCAGAAGACCCAGGAGTTCCACCCGAAGAAGGGTCCGCTCTTTGCCCACATCGTCCTCGCCGACGAGATCAACCGCGCCCCGGCCAAGGTGCAATCGGCGCTGCTGGAGGCGATGCAGGAACGCCAGGTGACGATCGGAGGAACGACCTATCCGCTGCCTGAGCCGTTCCTGGTGCTCGCCACCCAGAATCCGATCGAGCAGGAAGGCACTTATCCGCTGCCCGAAGCACAGCTCGACCGGTTCCTCTTCAAGGTGAAGGTGGAGTATCCCTCTCGGCTCGAGGAGCGAGAGGTGCTCATCCGGATGAGTGCCGGCGAGCCGATTCCGGTCGAGCGGGTGCTGGAGCCCTCCGCGATTCTCGCGGCGCGGAAGTCCATCGCGGGGATCCATCTCGATCAGCGGCTGGTGGATTACATCGTGGACCTGGTGCGCGCCACCCGGACCCCGGCGGCGGTGGGACTCGATGCCCTCGCTCCCCTGATCGCCTTCGGGGCCTCGCCCCGGGCTTCGATTTCGCTGGCGCAGGCGAGCCGCGCCTATGCCTTCCTGCAGGGACGCACCTTCGTGGTGCCCGAAGACATCCGCGCCCTCGCTCCCGACGTCCTGCGGCACCGGATGGTGCTGACGTTCGAGGCGGAGGCGGAGGACGTCACGTCCGACTCCGTGATCGCCCAGCTTCTCGGCGCAGTGAAGGCTCCATGAAGCGATCACGGCTATCCGCTATCGGCTATCAGTCGAGTTATCGGCTTGTAGCCTGCCCGATAGCCTGACCGATAGCCGATAGCATGGCACCAGTTCCTGCCGAGCTGCTGAAGCAGGTCAAAGGCCTTGCTTTGCGCACCCGCGGCGTCGTCGACTCCCTTTTCAGCGGCGAATTCCGGAGTGTGTTCCGGGGGCAGGGAATGGAGTTCGCCGAGGTCCGGGCCTACACGGATGGCGACGACTTTCGCGCGATCGACTGGAACGTCTCCGCCCGGCTCGGCGCGCCCTACGTCAAGACGTTCACCGAGGAGCGCGAGCTCACCCTCCTCCTCGTGGTCGATCAGTCCGGCTCCACCCGCGTCGGCGTTCCCGTCACCAAGGCATCGCGATCGGTCGAAGTCGCCGCGGTGCTCGCGCTCGCGGGCGCGCGGGAGCAGGACCGGGTCGGTGCGATTCTCTTCAGCGACAAGATCGAGCACGTCGTCCGCCCCGCCAAAGGCCGCCGTCACGCCCTCCGCCTCATTCGCGACCTCCTCGCCTTCAGCAGCGAGCGCCGCGGCACCAACCTGGTCCAGGCCATCCATTACGCCTCCCGCGTGCTGGGCCATCGCAGCGTCGTGGTCGTGCTCTCCGATTTTCTGGCGGAAGGCTGGGACAAAGCAATCCGGGAGCTCGCGGTCCGGCACGAGGTGATCGCCCTCACGGTCGATGATCCGCGGGAGGTCGATCCGCCCCGGGCGGGATGGGTGGAAATGGAGGATGCGGAGAATGGCCGCCGGGCGCTGGTGAATACCGGGAGCGCTCGCGCGATCAAGCGCTGGAAGGCCGCGGCCGACGCACGGCGGACCCAGCGCGCCGATCGGCTGCGCGCCGCGGGGGTCGAGCACATCGCCCTCGACCTTGGCTCCGACTACGGCGTCGTGCTCCGGCGGGCCTTCGCCCGCCGCATCCGGCGCAAGGGAGCCCGCCGGCGGTGAGCGCGGCGTTCCTGCTGCTCCTCCAGGCCGCCGTCACCGTGGGAGATACGGTGTGGATCGAGCGCGCCGTCGGCCCGGTGGGAACCGCCGTGATTCGGCCGCAACCCTGGACGGTGGGTACGATCGGACAGCAGCTCGGGCCCGCCGAAGTACGCAGCGGCGCGGAGGGCGTCGTCATCCGGTATGCGCTGGTGCTCTGGTACCCCGGAGAGCACCTCCTCACCATGCCGGGTCCGGTGCTGGTGAAGCGTGACGGCAGCTCCGACACCCTCGCGGCATCGAGCGTGCGACTGCGGGTGACCAGCGTGCTTCCCGGCGGCGCGCAGCGCACCACGATTCCTCCCAAACCCGCGCGCACCCCGGTGCCGCTCGCCGATCGAACGCTGCTTCCGCTCGCGATGCTCACCCTCATCGTGCTGGTCGTCTGGGCCGTCGCGGTCTTCCTGTGGCGGAGACGCGGTCCCCTGCCGCCCACACCGCCCTCCCGCCCACCCGCCCAGGCGTTCCACGATCCCGCCACACTCACGGCATGGGCCGGCGCCGGAGAGCACCGCGCCGCGCTCGATGGCTGGGGATGGATTCTCGCGCGGCGAATGGCCGAGAGCCGTGACCTCGAAGAAACCGCGCGCATCCAGCGCGTGCTCGATGACATCGCCGACACGGTGTTTTCCCCGAAGGGACCGGCGTACTTTGCCGAGCTCTGCCGGCGCGCCGAAGAGGCGGCAACCGCGTGAGTTTCGCGCGTCCGTTCCTCCTGCTGTTACTCCTGATTCCCATCTGGCTCCTGATCCGGAACCGGAAGGGAGCCGCGGTGACGGTGGGTGACGCGGCGCTCGCGGCGGCCGCCGCGAAGAAGCGGTCGTTGCTGCCCTGGTTTCCGCCGGTGTTTCGCGCGCTCGCGTTCGCGGCGTGGATCATCGCCGCGGCGGGACCGCGGCTGCCCGGCGGCCCGACCACGGTTCGCCGGGACGGGATCGCGATCGTGGTGGCGATCGACGTTTCGAGCAGCATGCTCGCCGAGGACTTTGCCCCCGTGAACCGGTTGGAGGTGGCCAAGCGGCAGGCGGCGGCATTCATCCGGCGTCGCACGGCCGATCGCATCGGCCTGGTGGCGTTTGCCGGCGAGGCGCTCACCCAGATTCCCGTCACCCTCGATTACGCGGTGCTCGAACAGGGCGTGCTCGCGCTGCGGGTCGGCACCCTCGAGGACGGCACTGCCATCGGGAGCGGGCTCGCCACAGCGGTCAACCGGTTGCGCCGGGTCCCCGCCAAATCGAAAGTGGTGCTCCTGCTCACCGATGGCGTCAACAACCGCGGCGCCATCGACCCGCGCACCGCGGCGGATGCGGCAGCCGCCTTCGGGATCAAGGTGTACACCGTCGGTGTCGGCACCCAGGGCGAGGCGCGGATCCCCACCGGCCGCGGGCTGTCCGGGTTCCGCTATGAAATGCTTCCGGTGGAAATCGACGAGGTGCTGCTGCGCGACATTGCGGCGAAGACCGGCGGACGCTATTTCCGCGCAACCGATACCGAATCGTTGACCCGGATTCTCCAGCAGATCGACCAGATGGAGCGCACCACGGTGCAGGCGCGCCAGTACCGGGCCGCCGACGAATCGCCCACGCCGTTTCTCCTCGCCGGGCTCGGGTGTCTTGCGGTCGCACTGCTCCTCGGCTCCACCGTCGTGGTACGATCGCCATGATTTTCGATTCCATGATTCTCCTGGCGATCGCGCCGGTGCTCGCCGTGCTGGGCGGGCTCCTGGCGTGGCGCATTCGTCGGGAGCGCCGCCGCGCCACCATGCTCTGGTCGCCGGCGCTCGCTGCGAAGAATCCCGGCCGAGCCGGCCCGTGGCTGATCGCCCTGGCCACCCTGTTCGCGGGCATCGGTGCGGCCGGTCCGCGGTATGGCCTGGAAGAGACCCAGATGGAAGGCCGTGCGCTCAACCTTGCGATCGGCGTCGACATCAGCCGTTCGATGCTGGCGGAGGATGTCGCGCCGAATCGCCTCCAGCGCTCGATCGGCGGCGCGCGGCGGGTGATTCAGGATGCGCGGGGCGACCGGCTCGCCCTCCTGGCCTTCGCGGGGCGGAGTTACATCCTGACGCCGCTCACGCTCGATGACGCGGCGGTGGCGCTTCAGCTCGACGCCCTCGATCCCGACGTGGCGAGCGAAGGGGGCACCGAGCTCGCCGCGGTGCTCACCCAGGGACGGGAGCTGCTCGGCGCCGCGGCGGAGGGAGGATCGCGCGTGCTGGTCATCTTCACCGACGGCGAAACCCACGGGACGCTGGAGGAGGCGGTCGCCGCGGCGAAAGCGCTGCGTGCCGAGGGTGTGACGCTCGTCCTCGTCGCGGAGGGCGACACGCTGCCCGCGCGGATTCCGCTCCGGGACGAGCGGGGACGGCTGACCGGATACAAGACCGACGCGCAGGGCTCGACCGTACGGACCTGGCGGCACGATGACGTGCTGCGCCAGGTCGCCGATGCCGCGGGCGGTATCCTGGTCGGCGCCGATGCCCCCGACCAGGAGGGCGCCGTGCGCCAGGTGCTCTCCGGGCTGGAACGGAGCGCCACGCGGGAGCGCCGCCGGCAGGATCTGACGCCGCGCGGCTGGATTCTCGCACTCGCGGCCACGCTGCTGCTCGGCGCCCAGGGGCTCCTCCGCCGGGGACCGGCGCTCGCAGGAGTGTTGCTGGCCGTCGGACTCACCGAGCCGGTCCTGGCGCAGCGTCCCTCGATCGGCGACCGGCTGCTCCGCGAGGGAGACACCGCCGCGGCCGCGGTGGCATTCGCGCGGGAGGCGGCGCGCCGCCCCGGGGCCGATACCGCGCTCTTCAATGCGGGAACCGCGGCGATCGCGCGGCGGGACCTCGTCTCCGCCAGGAAGTGGCTCGCCAGCGCGTCGCTTTCCCTCGATCCCGGGCTTCGCTTCCGCGCGCTCTACAACCTCGGCCTGGTCTCGCTGCTCGAATCGCGGAGCGATACCGCCAAGCGCCGCGAGCTCGAGGACCAGGCGGCGCAGAACTTCCGCGACGCCCTCCTGCTTCAGCCCGGCTCGCGCGAGACGAAGTGGAATCTCGAGCTGGTGCAGAATCGCGCGCCCCCGCCGAGCGGAGGCGGAGGAGCGCAGCCGCCCACGCCGCCGCCGCCGGCTCCGCAGAATCCGCGACCCCGCGGCGGCAGCGCGCTCTCCCAGTCCGAGGCGGAGCAGATCCTCAATTCCGTCGAGCGCACCGAGCGCGATGTGCGCGCCGATCAAGCTCGGCGCAGGCGGGTGGCCCAGAGCGCCGCGGGCAAGGACTGGTGATGCTGGCACTCCTGCTGCCTCTTCTCCTGCAAGCGGCGCCGCTCGACGTGCGGACGACGGTGGACCGGTCACGGGTCGGCGTCGGCGAACAGGTGGTCTTTACGCTCACCGCGGTCGGGAAATCGACCGCCGCGTTCCGTGCCGACGTGCCTCCGCCCGACGGCTTTGCCCAGGTGGAGCGCCGGGAGCGGACCGACGTCATTCCGAGCGGGCGCGAGATCACCCGGGTCTATGTGCTCGAGCTGACGCTCCGCGCCGAGCAGGTCGGCAGCTGGACCATCGGCCCGATCAGGATCGACCAGGGCGTGGCGACCCAATTCTCCACACCGGAGACGGTGGTGGTGACCAATGCCGGGAGCGTGGCGCAGGCGGGCCTGGAGTCCGATCTCCTGGCACTCATCTCCCGGGTTCCGCCGCCGCGCTTTGGCAGACCGTCGGTTTTCATCGTGCCCTCGGACGACATGGCCTACGCCGGCGACCAGGTGAACGTGCTCACCGCCGCCTGGCTCCCGCGCGGGTTACGCCTCCGTCTCCGGCAGCCTCCCACACTCAGCCCTCCGGCACTTCCCGGGGTCTGGTCCACCCCGCGCACTTCGGTGCCCGGCGCGGTCGCGAGCCGCACCCTCGAGGGCGAGCTGTACGATCTCTTCGTCGGGTTCCAGACGGTGTATCCGCTCAATCCCGGCGTGCTCCGGATTCCGCCGGCACGACTCTCCTGGACCGAACCCGCGAGCCGCCAGTTTTCGGCGGAGGACCGCCGGCAATTCGAAGAGAGCAGCGTCGTGCAGCTGGTGGTGCGCCCGCTTCCCGATGCCGGCCGGCCGGCCGACTTCCGTGGTCCGGTCGCCCGCGGACTCCGGATGGAATACCGGTTGGGACAGGGCGCCGGACGCGCTGCCGCGGTGATGCCGGTGGAGATCGTGCTGACCGGCCAGGGAAGTCTCTCCCTCTGGCCCGCGCCCACGGTAGCCTGGCCTCCCACCGCGCGGGTATACGAAGAAGGATCCGAGACCACCCCCCGGCTCGTCGGACAGCGGGTGGGAGGGAACCGCCGGTTCCGCTATGCGGTTGTTCCCGATTCCGCGGGGAGCCTGCCGCTTCCCCCGCTCGACTACGCCTACTTCGATCCGGGTGACGGCAAGTACAAGGTGGCCCGGGCCGCCGGCATCGTCGTTCCGGTGCTCGAAGCGGCGCCGGTGTCGGACCGGCGGTCGCCGTTGCCGGTCTGGATACCGGAGCGCGGCACGGTGGTGGAGACGGTCTTCAGTCTTCAGCCGTCAGTCGTCAGCCTGCTCCTTGCGCTTCCGGTTCTGGTGATCGCCGCGACGGCGCTCTGGCGGCGGCGCAAGCCACGCACGGTCACCCCGCCGGCGATGCAGGATCCGGCCGGCCAGCTCGAGCGGTTGGTCGAGGGGTTTGTCCCGTTCACCGTTCACCGTTCACCGTTCACCGTTGCGAGCCTCACCGGAGCATTGCGTGCGGCAGGATTCGATCGCGAGCACGCCGCCCGCCTCGTCCACCTGCACCTCGCCGTGGAGGCGGAGCGATTCGGCCGGGAAGGACAGGGAAGCCCGAGCCCGGGGCTGCTCTCGGAAATCGAAGCCGCGTTGCGTCAGGTGCCGCGCCGTCTCCGCCGGAGCTCGGGACTCGCGGCGGCCGTGGCCTTCTGCACCCTCGTTGGCGGGGCCGACGTGGCGTCACTTGCCGCGCAACCGGCGGCCACTCTCTATGCCCGGCGCGAGTATGCCGCGGCGGCCCAGGCCTTCCGCAAGGAACCCGAGTCCCCTTCGCGCTGGTACAACGTGGCCGTTTCGGAATACATGTCGCGCCGGGACGCCCATGCGGTCGCGGCGCTGATAGGCGCCCGGGCCGGCGCGCCGCGCAATCCAAAGGTGAAGGCGCTGTGGAGCGCGCTCGCCCGCGAGCACGAGCAGCTCCGCCGCTCCGAGCGCAGCTGGCCGATCTCCGCCGAAGAGTCCTTCTTTGCGGCGCTGGTCTTTCTCTGGCTCGGTGCGGTGCTCTTCGTGCTCTTCCGCCGCTCGCGCATCCCGGCGTCGGTGGCGCTCCTCCTCGCGATGGTCGCCGCGGGAGCCGGAGGGCTGCTGCGCCAGGAGCGCAGCGTGCCGAGAGCGGTGTTGGCGGGAGGAGCCAGCCTTCGCCTCTCGCCCCATGGACTGGCCCCGGAGCGCGGAACCGTCCTGGCCTTCAGCATCGTGCGCCTCGATCGGCGCGTCGGAGGGTGGTGGCTCATCGAGACCGGGAACGGTGCCAAGGGCTGGGTTCCCGAGGAAATTCTCGCGGAGACTCCGCGTTAGATTTCGAGCTGCCCCGAACGCAACCGACGACTTGTCGGAACCAGTCGCCCACAGATTGCACAGATGACGCAGATTGATGGTCATTGCGAGGGGCCGCAGGCCCCGAAGCAATCTCAACGAGATCGCCACGGCCGCTGCGCGGCCTCGCGATGACCAATACCTCCATCACCCGTCGCGTCGCGATTTTGAGCGATGCCGTCGCCAACCAGATCGCCGCCGGCGAGGTCGTCGAGCGCCCGGCATCCGTGGTGAAGGAGCTGGTGGAGAACGCGATCGACGCCGGCGCGCTCCACGTGCGGGTCGAGCTGGAGCAGGGCGGCAAGACACTGATCGCCGTGAGCGACGACGGCTCGGGGATGAACCGCCAGGACGCGGTGCTGGCACTCGATCGCCATGCCACCAGCAAAATCGTCGCGGCGGCCGATCTGGTGGGCGTGCAGACCTTCGGTTTCCGCGGGGAGGCGCTCCCCGCCATTGCGTCCGTGTCGCGATTCACGCTGCTCACCGCCGACGCCGGAGAAGGCACCGAGCTCACCGTAACCGGCGGGCGGATCGACGCCGTGGCGGACGCGGTGCGGCAACGCGGCACCACCGTCACCGTGCGTGCGCTCTTCTTCAATACCCCGGCGCGCCGCAAGTTCCTTCGCTCCGTCTCGAGCGAGACCCGCGCCGCGACCGAAGCGGTTTCCACTCTCGCGCTGGCTCACCCCGCCGTCGGATTCGAGCTGGTCATCGACGGCGATACCCGCCTGCACGTCCCCGCGGGTCAGGACGAGCCGGCCCGGCTCGCCGGAGTGTGGGGACCCCATCTGACCGGCACCCTGGTCCCGGTGCACTACGCCTCCGGTCCGCTCGCGGTCTCGGGGTTTGCGCAGCGGCCCGGCGACGCGGCGCCCACCGGACGGCGGACCCAGCTCTTCGTCAACGGCCGCCCGTTTCGCGATCCCTTCCTCATCCGTTCGGCGGAGGCTGGCTACCGCTCCGCGATTCATCCCGGCGACCGTCCCAGCCTGCTGCTCCACCTCACCGTCGATCCCGCCGAGGTGGACGTGAATGTACATCCCGCCAAGCTCGAGGTGCGCTTCCGCGACCGCATCGCGGTCGAGCGGGTGACCGAAGAAGCGATCCGGCATGCGCTCGGAGGACTGGCCGCGGCGGTACCGGTCGGAGAGTGGAGGCCGGTTCCTGGGGAAGCTTTCAGCCATCAGCCATCAGCCATCAGAAACCAGCCGTCGGCTGAAGCCTTCAGCCATCAGCCTTCAGCTGAGGATTCGCTGTTCCCCCTGGAACCACAACGATCTCCCACCGGTTCCTTCTCCGCGCCCATCTCCCAGCTCTTCCACACGTATATCGTCTTCGAGGGCCCCGACAGCTTTGTGATCGTGGACCAGCACTCGGCGCACGAGCGGGTGCTCTTCGAAGAAGTGATGACCCAGCTCACCTCGGGGGGCGCGGCGAGCCAGCGGCTCCTTCTTCCCGAAACGACCGAGCTCACCGACGAGGAGCTGGAAGCCCTCGAGACCCATCGCGAGACGATCGAGGCGATCGGCTTCCAGGTCGAGCCGTTCGGCGGGCGCTCCGTCGTGCTCCACGCCGTTCCCGCGCCGCACCCGAGATTTGATGCCCTGGCGTGTTTCCGCGAGATGGTGGCCGACCTGGCCCGGGGCCGCTTCGGCGGGTGGGCCAACCGGCTGGAGCGCTTCGCCGCGACCTACGCCTGCCGGGCCGCCGTGAAAGCCGGAATGCCGCTCGGCGAAGACGAGATGCGCCGTCTCCTCTTCCGCTTGTTCGAGACCAGGCTGCCGCCCCACGACGTGCATGGGCGGAGCACCATCGTGCAGCTGCCACGGGAGGAGTTGGAGCGCCGGTTTGGGCGACGCTAGGCTTCCCGTGCTGGTCGGGCCAACTGCGATCGGGAAGACCGCGGTCGCGATGGCGCTCGCCGCGCTGATGCCGATCGAGGTGATCTCGGCGGATTCCCGCCAGATCTACCGCCGGCTCGATATCGGCACCGCGAAGCCATCGAAGCGGGAGCGGCAGAGGGTCCCGCATCACGGGGTCGACGTCGCCGAGCCGGGAGAACGTTTCAGCGCGGGGCGGTTCGCGCGCGAGGCGGCGGTGTGGATCGAGGGGGTGCGCGGGCGGGGGAAGCTCCCGGTGCTGGTGGGCGGCACCGGCCTGTATATCCGGGCGCTCTCCGAAGGTCTCTTCGTGGAGCCGCCGCTGGATCGGGAAAAACGCCGGGCGCTGGAGCACTGGATCCTCGGGTTGCCGCCCGCCGAGCTGGTGCGCTGGGCGGGCAGGCTCGACCCCGGCTTTGTCGGTGGCGGCCGGCAACGCGCTTCCCGCTCGGTCGAGATCGCGATGCTCACCGGATACCCGTTGTCGGAGTGGCATCGCCGCGCCCGGGGCGAGAGCAGTATCGATCCCTGGTATGTGCGGCTCACGGTGCCGAGACCGGTGCTGCACCAGCGGATCCGGGTCCGCGCCGAGGAAATGCTGCGCCGGGGGCTGATCGAGGAAGTGGCGGCGGTGCTGAGCGAAGGGCACCAGGCGACGGCGCCGGGACTCGACAGCGTCGGAATTCGCGAGGCGGTGGATTACCTTCACGGCCGGCGGACCCGGGAAAGCGTGGCCGCCGCGATCACCATCAGCACCCGGCAGTACGCCAAGCGGCAGGAGACCTGGTTCCGCCACCAGCTCGGCGATTCGGTGCTGACGCTCGACGCCTCGCGCCCGCCGGAGGAAGTGGCAGTGGAGATAATGCAGGCGTGGGAGAAACGGTGAGCGGTAAGCGGTGAGCAGTAAGCGGGAAGGGCCTGTCCCGCTCACCGCTCACTGCTCACCACTCACCACCAAGGAGCATCAATGAAAATCGGCATCACCTGCTACCCCACCTACGGCGGCTCCGGCGCCCTCGCCACCGAGCTCGGGCTCGATCTCGCCCGCCGGGGGCACGAGGTGCATTTCATCACCTATGCCATGCCGTTCCGTCTCCGGGGCTACACCGAGCGGGTCTATTTCCACGAGGTGGATACCACCACCGGCCGCTATCCGCTCTTCGAGCACTACCCGTACACCCTGGCACTCGCCTCGAAACAGCATGAAGTGGCACTCCAGCAGAAACTCGACGTCCTCCATGTTCACTACGCGATTCCGCACGCCACCACGGCGTGGCTCGCCCGGGAAATGCTCGGGCCCACCCGCCGCCTCAAGGTGATTACGACACTTCACGGCACCGATATCACCCTGGTCGGGCAGGAGGCGAGCTTCCACGCCATCACCAAGTTCTCGATCGAGAAGTCGGACGCCGTCACCGCCGTCTCCACCTACCTGAGGGAAGAGACGATCCGCGCCTTCGGCTGCGAGCAGTGCCGCATCTCGGTGATCCCGAACTTCGTGAAGCTCGATGAGTACAAGCCCCGCGAATCGGAGGAGGGCGACGGGCTCCGGCCGCCGGGGCACAAGCTGATCACCCACATCTCCAATTTCCGCGAGGTCAAACGGGTGAAGGACGTGATCCGGGTCTTCGCGCGCATCCGGAAGGCGATGCCGGCCACGCTGCTCATGATCGGCGACGGCCCCGAGCGCGACGACGCCGAACGCGAATCGCGCGAGCTCGAGGTGGCGACCGACGTGCGCTTCCTCGGCCGGCTCGACAGCGTCGCCGGCCTGCTGCAGCAGAGCGACCTCTTCGTGCTCCCCACCCAGAGCGAGTCGTTCGGGCTCGCCGCGCTCGAGGCGATGGCCTGCGGCGTTCCGGTGGTGGGGAGCCGGGCCGGCGGACTCCCCGAAGTGGTCGAGGACGGCGTCAGCGGAATCCTGGAGCCTCCCGGCTCGGTCGAGGCGATGGGCCGCCGGGCGGTCGAGCTGCTCCGGGATCCGGCACGGCACCGGGGGATGGTGGATGCCGCGATCACTCGGGCCCGCCTCTTCGACGCCGACCGGATCGTGCCGATGTACGAATCGCTCTATCGCGAGGTGATTGGATGATCCTGTCCTGGTGGCAGGGTCTTCTGCTCGGGCTGGTCCAGGGTCTCACCGAATTTCTCCCCATCTCGAGCTCGGGCCACCTGGTGCTTGCCGAGCGCCTGGTCGGCTACCAGCCGCAGGGTGTCTTCTTCGAGGTGGTGGTCCACGTCGCGACGCTGCTCTCGGTGCTGGTGGCCTATCGGGTCAAGCTGCTTGCCCTGCTGCGCGGCGTCCTGGGCGGCGATCGCGAGGCGTGGCGGTACTGCCTCCTCCTGCTGCTCGCCTCGGTGCCCGCGGGTCTCGCCGGAATTCTCCTGCGCGACTACTTCGAGCGCTCCTTTCACTCGATGCCGGCCCTGGGATGGCAGTTCCTGATCACCGCCGGGATTCTCTGGAGCACCCGCTACGCGATGCCGCGCGCGACCGGAACCCGGGTCACTCCGCTGCACGCGATTCTGATCGGCATCGCGCAGGCGATCGCGATCGTTCCCGCCATCTCGCGCTCGGGAGCCACCGTCGCCGCCGGTCTCTGGAGCGGGCTCTCCGCCGAAGCCGCCGCCGAGTTCTCCTTCATCATGTCGATCGTCGTCATCGCTGGGTCGGGGGTGATGGAGGCGCGGCACATTCCTCCCGGCGGGAACGCGTTCACGCTCCCGCTCCTGATGGCGTTCGTCGCCGCCATGGTCTCGGGGATCTTCGCGATCCGCTGGCTGGTGGCGCTGCTCCGCCACCGGAAGTTCCATCTCTTCGCGCCGTACTGCGCCGTCCTCGGTGTGCTCTGTCTCGTCTGGTACGGATGGCTGGGCAAGTGACGCCGGAATCCATCCGCTGGCTCGACGCGGTCGGCTCGACCCAGGATGCGGCGCATGGACTCGCCGCGGCGGGCGGGCCGCACGGCTCGGCGATCGCCGCGCGGGTGCAGACCGCGGGGCGGGGGACCCGGCGCCGTCAATGGGTGTCGTCCGAAGGAGGCCTCTGGCTCAGCGTCGTCTGCCGTCCGCGTGAGATCATCGGGATCGAGACGGTGAGTATCCGCGTCGGCCTTTCCCTCGCCGCGCTGGTCGAGCGCTGGATCGGCCCCGGCCCCCGGGTCGCCATCAAGTGGACCAATGACCTGATCGTGAACGACCGGAAGGTCGGAGGCGTGCTCGCCGAAGCGCGCTGGCAGGGAGGAATGCTGGCCTGGCTGGTGGTCGGCGTGGGGATCAACGTGCACAACGTCGTCCCGGCGCATGCCGCGCCCCTCGCCACCCGGCTCGCACAATTCGGTGTGACCAGCAGCATCGAAGCGCTCGCGCCCTCGGTGGTCGCGGTGGTGCGCGAAGCCGCCCGCACCGCCGCGGCGCTTACGCCCCAGGAGCTTCGCGCCTTCGAGGCAAGGGACTGGCTCCGCGGCCGGCGGCTCACCCTTCCGCACACCGGGATCGCACAGGGTATCACCGACGAAGGCAAGCTCCGGATCCGCACCTCGGACGGCGAAGTGGTCGAGGCGATGGGCTCGGTCGAGCTCGCCGGCGAGACGATATGAATCTGCGCTCCCTCGGCTATCGCGTCCTCGGCCGGGGATTCGATTATCTGCTGCATCTCCGTCCGGCCGAATGGCCGATCATGACCGTGCATTTCCTGACCGGCAGCGCACTCGCCCTCGGCCTCGCCGGTATTCTCGAGGGAAGCGGCGGCTCCGGGCTCTGGCTCGGAACGATCGCATTCGTGGTGGGGATCAACGGCGGCACGCTCGCGCTCAACTCCGCGTTCGACCGTGATGAGGGAGACGTGGCCTACCTCCGGAGGCCGCCGTCGCCTCCGCCCGGCCTGGCACTCTTCGGCCTGTTGCTCATGGCCGCCGCACTCTTCGCGGCGCTCCCGCTTCCGCGTCCCTTTCTCGCGGCGTCCGCCATCTGCGCCGGGCTCTCGGTGCTGTACTCGGTCCCGCCGACGCGGCTCAAGGCGGTGGCGGGATTCGACTGGATCATCAACATGGCGGGGTTCGGCTTTTTCACGCCGTACGCCGGGTGGGCCCTGACGGGAAGGGAGGTCGCGGGGCCGGGGCTCCTGGTGCTGGTCTCGTTCGCGGCCCTCTTCGGCGCGCTGTATCCGCTCACCCAGCTCTACCAGATCGAGGAAGACAGCCGGCGCGGCGACCGTACCCTCGCGGTATGGCTCGGAATCGGCCGAAGCTTGGGCCTTACGCTGCTGATGGCCGCCCTCGCGTTCATCGGGTTTGCGGTGGCGGCGCTGGGCAGTGGATGGAGTGGCGGCGGCGCGGTGACCCGCACCGCCGCGCTGATCGTTGCCGCAGCCGCGTGGCTGGTCGTGCTGTTCCCCTGGTGGCGCGCGCGAGGCAGCATGGACGCCGCGGCGCACCAGGCGGGAATGCACCGGGCGCTCGCAGCCTGGGCCATCACCGATATGGCGGTGCTTTTTGCCTGGGCCCGCTGACCCGCGGTCTTGGCCTCTCCCCGGGACACTGGCTACCTTTCCCTCTCACTCGCACGACATGGAGCCGCCATGACTTCGGCCATGCCGATGGACACCACCCACGACAGGACCGATGTCCCCAGCCTCCTGCGCGCCGGGCTCAAGCTGGGCCTCCTCCAGTCGGTGTTCATCGCCGTGTTCGCGGTGCTGCAGGTTCGCCTCGAAGGACCCCTCGAGCTCGTCGTCTGCGGCCTGATCTTCCTGGTGGCGCTCGCGCTCACGATCGTGCTTCCCGGACAGTGGACCGGCGCCCGGACCATCGAGGGTATCGCCGGCGCGGCGGGGATCGGGCTCGCGGCGGCGCTCGTGTTCATGCTGGTGGATGTCGTGCTCTTCCAGCCCCTCGGTCTCTGGACCAATCGCTGGCTCCAGATCGGCGGCGGCGCCAACTGGTGGTACCACCCGGTCTGGTGGATGGTCGGCACGTTTCTGACCTGGCAGGGAGCGTGGATCCAGGCCAATCAGGCCGCAAAATCCGGCAGCCCGAATCCGGTGGCTCTCGTTCTGGGCACGATCGTCCTCGCCTTTGCTGTTCTCGCGATCGCGGTGGTCATCGGCGTTCCCCGCGCCGGATGGAACCTCGGCAGCTTTGCCGTCGCGGTGCTCCCCGGCCTCGCTCTCCTCAACATCGTCACCTCGATCGGGGTGTCGCGACGCTGACGTGACACTCACCCGCCACCTCGTCCGGATCGCAGGCTGGCTGCTCACGCCGCTGGTGGCGTGGGCAGCTTCGTTTATCGGGGCGTGGCTGGGCGCGCTGGTGTCGGGAGGGGCCAAGCGCACGATGACCACCTTCACCGTCACCGCGATTTTCGGCGGAGTCTTTGCACTGGTGTCCGCCTGGGCCTGGCTCAGGTATCTGCGTCATCATCCCCGGCTCCAGCACACCCTCGAGGTGGCGCCGGATGGAACCCCGCTCGCGGCCATCGAAGATGCGCCGGCAGGAGAGGCACGATGAAGTGGCTGACGGGTGCAGGGCTGGCGGTTGTCACAGTCGCGTGCGGCGCGCGCGGCGAGCCGCCCCCCGGCGAGCTTCCGGCCGTCGATACGCGCCTCGAGCCCGCCGTCGATTCGCTGGTGCTCACCGCGCCGGGTGGCGTCACCGTCTGGCTTACCGAGGGCCGGCGCGCGGCGGACTCGGCCGGAACTCCCTGCTTCGAGCGGACGGTCGAGATCCGGCGCGACAGTGTGCGCCTCAAGGTCCCGCTCCTCTACACCACCTCCGCGCCCACGCTGCTCGACGACAGCACCATGCGGGCGCAGATCTCGCACGACTGCCGGCCGGGGGCCGTTTACCGGGTGGGATTCCGCGACGGCATGCCGCACAAGATGTCGCAATGAACGTCATCGCGAGGCCGCGCAGCGGCCGTGGCGATCTCGCCGCATTACTGCTCCTCCTCTCACCCGCCGCACTTCACGCCCAGCAGGTGAGCGTGAGCGCGGGCCGCTGGTTCGTCTCCTCCCACGTCTCCGAATACCGGCTCGGCATCGGCGGGATGGGGATGGGCCCGGTGCGGCTTCGCTATTCGGCGCAGTTCCTCGAGCAGTCGGGCGAGAGCCAGGCGCACTGGTATGGCGCGGGGGCGGATCTGATTCTTCGTCCGCTCGCCACGGCGCAGCCCTATCTCATCGCCGGTGCTGCCGTCGGAGCGGGGCGCGGCCGCCTGGGCGGCGGTGAAGAGCCGGGCATCGGATGGTGGGGTGGCGTCGGCGCCGAGCTGCTGACGCTGGGTCCGGTCGGACTGCAGACCGAGGTGCAATACACCCGGCGCACCGGAGTGGGGCTCTCCGGGGTGATGTTCGCGATCAAGCTGGGTTCGCGGTACGGGAGCGCCGTGGCGACGGCGGCTCCTCCACCGCTCGTCCTGCCGAGGGCCAATCCGGAGGATGAAGAGGCAATCCGGCTGGCGACGGCGGCGCGGGCGTCACGCGCACCGGCCGCGGAGATCGTCGGCACCGCACTGACGGTCATGGGGACGCCGTATCGCTGGGGCGGGACCGGGACCGACGGATTCGACTGCTCGGGACTCATCCAGTACGCCTACGCGCAGCATGGGATCACCCTCGCACGGCGCAGCGCCGATCAGGCCCAGGCCGGGAGCGAAGTGCCGCGCGAGATCGCGACGCTGCTGCCCGGCGACATTCTCACCTTCTCGAGTGAGCCGGGGGGATCGGTGCAGCACGTGGGGCTCTACGTCGGCGAAGGCCGCTTCATCCACAGCGCGCGGGGCGGGGTGCAGATCAGCGAGCTCAGCGCGGCGGACCCGGTCGGCAAGTGGTGGTACGATCGGTGGGCGGGAGCGCGGAGAGTTCTCTAGAGTGGGACTCGCCCACGGCGAGCCCCACTCGTCGCCCGGGTGACTCATCAGCAGCTCCCGTTCACCGTTCACGGAGTTGTTCCCGCTCACCCTTCACCGCTCACCGTCCGCCCGCTCGCTGCTCACTTCCGAAACCTCCCTCGCCAGCTCCCCGTATGGCCGCGACAACCATTGCTTCACCTTGGGTGTCCAACCCCATACTCTCGCGGGGATGCCGACATGCTGGCAGATCTGACCACCGACTTGCGCCATGCCTGGCGCGCGCTGCTGCGCACGCCCGGCTTTCTCGTCACGTCGGTCGGAACCCTGGCCCTCGCCATCGGTGCGGTGGCCGGCATGTTCAGCGTGGTCAACACGGTCATCCTGACACCGCTGCCCTTTCCGGATGCCGACCGGCTGGTCGCCATCGCCGGGACAGCGCCCGGGTCCGACCTGCCGGAACGATTCTCCCCAGGCCTGGAGTTTTATCTCCACTACAAGGAAAACTCCAAGCTGATCGATGGAATCTTCGTGTTTGCCGGCGGCACCTCCACACTCCGCACCCCCGATCGGGTCGAGCGCATCCCGATGGGCTGGCCCTCCAATGACATGTATGGAACCCTCGGCGTGCGGCCGCTGTTCGGGCGGCTGCCGGTGACCGAGGACGGCGACAAGGTCGTGCTCATCAGCCACCAGCTATGGAAGGGCTGGTTCGGCGGTGACTCCGCGGTCGTCGGAAAGTCGTATTACATCTCGGGCGAGACGCGCCAGATCGTGGGCGTGATGCCGCCCGACTTCCGCTTCCCCAGCGACGCGACCATGCTCTGGGTGGCCAGCGATATCAGGCTCGAGCAGGTGCGGCCGGGACAGGGCGGCATGCCGATGGTCGCCCGCATGAAGCCGGGCGTGACCCGCGAGCAGCTGGCCGCCGAGCTGACCCGGCTGTCCAAACAGCTGCCGGCGCGCTTCGGCGGGCCGCCCAACTACGCGCGAACCATCGCGCAGCACTCGGCGCTGGTGGACCCGATGCTCGACCGCATGGTGGGCACGGCCAGCCGGTCGCTCTGGGTGCTGCTGGGCTCAGTCACGATCGTGCTGCTGATCGCCTGCGCCAACGTGGCCAACCTGTTCATGGTGCGCGCCGAGGCACGGCACCGCGACCTGGCCGTGCGCCGCGCCATCGGCGCCTCACGGACCCAGCTGGTCCGGCTCCAGATGACCGAGGCGCTGCTGGTGGCGCTGGTCGCCGGGGTGCTGGCCACGGGGCTCGCCGCGCTGACGCTGCCGATCTTCCTTCGGGCCGCACCGGAGGGCATTCCCCGGCTCGGGACGGCGGGTCTCGACCTGCCCACCGTGGCGGCCGCATTCGGCCTGGTGCTGATCGCCGCGCTGGCGTGCGGCGCGGTCCCCGCGATGCGGGCCTCCTCGCCCGACCTGATGCGGCTGCGCGAAGGCGGCCGCGGCGCCACCGGCCGCCGCCACTGGGGCCGCGATGCCCTGGTCGTGGGGCAGACCGCGCTGGCACTGGTGCTGCTGATCGGCTCGTCGCTGCTGGTACGCAGCTTTCAGAAGCTCCGCAATGTGGACCCCGGCTACGACACCGCCGACATCTACACCTTCCAGTTCGCGCCCGACCAGCCACGCCTCACCGACGGCCCGTCCTGGGGCCGGCTGCACCTGGACTTCATGGACCGGCTGCGCGGGCTGCCCGGCGTCACCTCGGTCGGCGTGGTCAACAACATTCCGCTGGATGAGGGCACCGGTGGCGGCCGCTGGTTCGCGGATGGCATGGCGGAGGAGACCGGTGGCGCCATGCTCAACCAGAACTTCACCGGCGGCGACTACTTCAAGGCGATGGGCATCGAACTGCTCCGGGGCCGGGTCTTCCTCACCAGCGAAGCGGTGACGCCGAACAGCAACATCATCCTCAGCCGCTCGGCGGCCGAAAAGATGTGGCCCGGGCAGGACGCCGTCGGGCAGCGGCTGCGGCGCAGCCTGGCAAACCAGGTGCTGGCCTTCACCGTGGTGGGGGTCGTGGAAGACGTGAAGCAGCTCGACTGGCGCGACAACGGGGAGACCGTGGTGTATTTCCCGCTCACCGGTCCAACAGCCGCCATGTGGGGCATGGGCTCGCCGGCCTATGTAGTGAAGTCACCGCGGGCGGCGAGCCTGGGGCCCGAAGTGCGTGAGCTGGTCCGCCAGGTGGCGCCCGAGGCGCCGGTGTACCGCGAGTTCACCATGGAGTTTCTGGCCCAGCGGTCGATGACCCAGCTGTCGTTCACCATGCTGACGCTGGGCGTGGTGTCGGGGCTGGCGCTGATCCTGGGTGCGGTCGGCCTCTACGGCGTGCTGGCGTACATCGTGGCGGAGCGGACCCGGGAGATCGGGGTGCGCATGGCCCTGGGCGCAACGCCGGGCGGGGTGCGGCGGATGGTGGTGACCCAGGGCGCCAGGGTGGTGCTGGTGGGCGTGGCGATCGGCGTGGGCGTGGCGCTGCTGTCGACCCGCGCGCTGGGCACGCTGCTCTACAACGTCGACGCGGTGGACCCACTGATGTTCGTGGCGATGTCGGGCATGCTGATCGCGGTCGGCATGCTGGCGAGCTATCTGCCCGCCAGGAGGGCGAGCCGGGTGGACCCGATTGAATCGCTGAGGAGCGACTGATGTGAGCGGTGAGCAGTGAGCGGTGAGCGGTGAGCGGGAAAGGCACTTCCCGCTTACCGCTTACCGCTCACCGCTCTTGGGTCACTCCCAGGTCACGCCTCCCCGTTAACCTCGTGCCATGCGAAACCTCATGGCAGCTGTTCTACTCGCTTGCCTCCCGGCCACCGGTAGCGCCCAGGGTCCCGTCACCATCACCACCGGCTACCGCGGCCCAACCGACGGGGCCCGCGCAGGCCCGCTCTTCGGGATCGACGTCAAGCCGGTCCGCTGGCGCTGGGGGGCGCTGGGCATCGAGCTCTCCCATGCGCCGAGGATTGCCCATGCGGACAGCGGCACGTTCAATCCCCCCGGACAGATGTGCGTTGGCCCCGACGGCGTGCTCACCACCTGTGCCTCGTCCCGTCGGAAGACCGGCGAGGCGACCTCGCAGCTCGGCGTCATCGTGCGCTTCGGTTCCGAGCGTCCCCGCTTCGCGCCGTTCGCCGACCTCGGCCTCGGCTATTACCGGACCAGTGCCCTCGAGTGGGTCGACATCTGGGATCCCGCCGGCCGGCTTCTCTCGAACCTGTCTGGATCGCATACGGATACCGAGGGCGGGATCTATGCGCGGGGCGGCATCGGAATGGAGGTGAAACCCTGGGCCAAGGGGCCGGCGCTGAGTCTGAGTGGCCGCTACCGCTGGGCCAAGCGTGGCGTCGGGATCGACGACTGGACCGAATGGTTCAATGACCGCCGAGGGGCGGAGCTGGTGCTGGGGGTGAGGTTCTAGGAAGCAGGATTGGGAGTTGGGAGGTGGGGGTTGGGGGAATGCACTCCCCCCAGCCCCCATCTCCCATCCTCCCAACTCCCTGACTCCCAACTGATATCCGGATGATTCCCGCCTGACGAAAGGAGCACAAATTCGACGAACCCAATGGCCACTAGGAAAGACGGAGGCATGCCCCATGATCGAATCCAATTCAATCGCAAATCGCGTCCTGCCCCCGTGTCTGGTCGCGACGCTCTGCACCCTCGCAGCGACCCCCGGCTTGACCCAGACCAGAACCGCCGCTGATGGGCCCTGGGCCGGATGGGCGCAATGTCGGCTGACCGTCCAGGGCCAGGGTTATGCGAACCAGCAGACCCATACCTGGGTCCTGACCGGCACCACGCCCACGCTGGAAGGCGGTTTCCGGGTCTACCCGGCAACCTGGACGGTGGCGGGGCAGGGCAGCCGTCAGCGGACCCTGAATGACGGCCGCACCGAGACCGATCAGTGGACCACCTCCGGCGGGCCGGTCCCCGCTCCGCTCTCGGTGTGGATTCGCGAGTCCGATGCGACGATTCGCATCACATCGAGACACGCCCAGCAGCGGAGCCCGGCGGGAACGACCGGAACGAGCACGTCACATGCTCCCGGCGGTAGCCCGCCGGATCGTACGACACCGATCGTCTACGACGTGTTCGAGTGGAGGTTCCCGGCGATCGACAATGTTCCCGCAACCAGCTCGACCGTCGGCGGATCGAGCACGCTGCCGGTGGCCGAAAGCGTACAACCCGGCCAACCGCCCGGATCATCGTCGAGCGCCGCATGCTCCTGGCAATTCGTCCAGGGCGCCATCGCGGCCTCCCAGCCTCCCGCCCCTCAAGGCATCTCGACATCCGGAGCGACCGCCTCGTCCTCCGTTGCGGTGCCGACGACCTTGAGCTCGGCGGGATCGGCGAAGACGATTCAGACCCTGGCCACCCAGCCTCCGCCGCCACCGCCACCTCCGGCGACGATGGGGGCTGTCGCCATGCTTCCCCCGACCAGTCCGACGACGACGGCTGCGATCGCCTCGGTGCCAACGGGAATGACCGCTGTCGCCCCCGGTGCGGCCCCGGGTGGGCCCCCCGCCGGCGGGCTCCAGGCCACGGGGAGTGACGCGAGCATCAACGTGCGCTGGAATTGTCCCTCCGGCGCCAGCGGCTTCGAAGTCTTTGCCACCCCCAAGGGGGGAACCCAGGTCAAGGTCACCACGACGCCGATCAGTTCGAACTGCCCGCAGGACTTGAGTGTGGCGACTCCCACCAGCATCAAGCTCGGCACGGCCACGCAGCCCATCTACGCCACCGGCTTCACCCACGCGCCGCTGCTGAATCCCGGCAGCGAGTTCACCTACGTCGTGCGGACCCTCTACCCGAACGGCGGTCCGGCGGACTCACCTCCGATCACTGCCCGCACCAACCTCTTTCCTCCGGTCGCCGGTGTCGTTGCGTGGAGCGGAGCCACCGGCACGGTGTCGGTGGGCTGGAACAATCTGTACAGCGCCGCGGTATCCAAGAGTGCCTCGGGCTACCTGGTGTTCCGCAAACTCCAGGGAGAAACGGCGTTCAAGCAGGTCGGCACGGTCGGGCCGCTCACTACGTTCCCCACCACCCACACCTACATCGACGTGGGCGTTCCGGCTGGACAGCACGAGTACAAGGTCCAGGCCGTCGACGGCGAGCCGGGCGGCCCGGTAGCGGTCAGCGCCGGTGCCTTCGACATCTGGCTGGCCAAGGTGGACCTGTTGTTCATCGATATCGGTTATTCCGGAGGATGGAGCGGTGCCGACGCGCAGGTGGTGACCTCGCCGACCCTCAACGGAACCTACAAGGACGTGACCGCGGAGGGCTGGCTGAATGCGGCCTCGGGGCACTGGCACGGTCTGGGAGATCCGGGTTCGAAGCTGTACTACAAGGTCAGGGCGATCTATCCGGGGGGGGCGATCGTCAGCGAGCCAAAGGAGATCTCGGTTCCCGTTCCGGCACCGATCTACCGTTTCTCGGCAGTCTATTCGAACGGATATCTGAGACTCGACTGGCAATGTGATCCCGCCGTCAAGGAGTACAACCTCATTCGGCGGCCCAGAGCGGGACTCGGAGTGGGCTGGGAGTATGTGATGAGCATCCCGCCGTACCCTACCTGGGTGGTCTCCCTCACGCTGAATAACGGCGATGTGGTGTGTGCCTATGACGACAAGACTCTACCCCCTGGAATCAACCCGCTCGGGATGGAATACATCGTCGTCGGGCTCGAGAAGTGGGGGGCCCCGATCCGGGTAGCGAGGACCGTGGTGCGGTGAAGCAGGTGAGCGGTAAGCGGTAAGCGGTAAGCGGGACCGGCCTTTCCCGCTCACCGCTCACCGCTTACCGCTCACTGGTGTTTGTGTCCCTTGTTCCCCATCTCGCTGAGATACGCCAGGTCATCCTGCAGCGACTCGTCGGTCAGATCGAGCGCCGGCCACTTGGAGTAATCGCTCGGCACGTAGAGTCCCACCATGTGAGCCATCGCGCCCTTCACGATCGTCTGCCCGGTGGGGTTTTCGTAGACCCCGACCACGCGGTATTTCCTCCCCGCCTTGAGGAGGAGCCCCTGTCCCGTCACCCCGAAGAGCTTGCGGCCGATCCTGGTGACCTTGCCGTCGGGGGTGCGTGAGGTTTCGATCTGCGAGAGCACCTTCCCCGACTGGACGTCCTCCAGGCGCACCGCGACCCCGTAGTCGTGCATGTGCCCGCCCACGCCGAGGAGACGGCCGCTCACCGGCGGGGTGAACTCCCAGGATTTTTCGCTCCGGCCGGCGGGGATGTCGAAGGTGTTGCCCTTGCCGACGGTCAGATTCACGTCCATGTAAATTGGGAGCGCGTCGAGGGGCCGGGGATTGAGATTCGGCGGGCTGTACGACAGCTTGAGCCGCACCTGCACTCCCTCCAGGTCCTTTCCCGTCTCGTTGGCCCAGGCCAGGTACATTCCGAGCTTGGTCGCCGGCTTCATCGGAATGCCGATGGACTTCGGAATGAACGCATCCTCGGTTTCCTGCCCGATGCCGAAGATCCGCTCGTACGACGGGTAGAGCAGCTGGCGCCGGTCGAAGTTGATCGCGATGAGGTGGTGCACCAGGCGGCGGTCGATCGGCTTCCCGGCGGCGTCGACGATCTCGATGGCAAAGCCGCGAAACCACCCCTCGACCGGCCACTCGAAGCGGATCACCGGGGTGTTGTGGTCCGCCATCATGTCCATCTCTTCGTGCTTCATGCCGGGGGGCATGCTGTGCACGGTGAACGGACCCGCCGTCACCACGACCTCCCGCTTGCCCTGGTCGAGGGTGACCCTCGCCTCGGGAACGGAATCGCGGACCGGTGCGGCGGCGAGCGTCAACATCATCACAACGGACAGCATGACTTCTCCCATGATGGGTTGGATAGGGCGGAAAATAGGCCCTCGACACGCCAGCCTCAACATGCGGGCGGCACGGGCGGTACGGGCGGTAGGGACAGCTGCCTGTTGCCTGTTGCCTGCTGCCTCGCTCCACGCCCAATCCATCTTCCTCCCCAACAACGCCCCGACCTTCGAATTCCCCCTCGCCTCATCCCGCACCAGCGCGATGGTGGGCCGGGTCATCCATGCAAGCCGGGGCGAGTCGCAGTTCGGCTCCGAATGGGAAGGCGAGGCGGGGCTGGGAGAGATGTGGCCCCTCCTCGCCCTCTCCCGGGGGCGGACGCCGGTCACCCTCCACTTCGGCTCCGAGGTCTACGGGCGTTTTTCCCTGGGCGACGCTTCCTCCTCGATGATCAGCAGCGACTGGCACGTCAACCTGGTGCTCACCGCCAGCATCTCCCGATGGCGGCTGGCCCTCGAGGGATATCACGAGAGCAGTCACCTGGGCGACGAGTACCTCGAGCGCTTCCCCGGGCCGCGGGTCAACTGGTCCCGCGAGATCGTCGGGCTCTGGGTCACCCGCAGCGCGGGCCAGCTCGCGATGAGCCTCAATGCCAGCTACGCCGTGATTCAGGCTCTGGATGTCGGGCCCTCTGCGGTGGCGGTCGGGGTGGACTACGTCGGCAAGCGGGGCAGCGTCGTCGGGGGCGGCAGCGCCCAGGCGGTCCTGGCGCTGCACGCGGACATGCAGGAGTACACCGACTGGGAAATGACGCTGGCCGGAAGGGCGGGGGTCCGGTTCTCCGATCCGGGACGGCGGAGGGGGTTTGCGCTCTTCCTGACCTACCTGGACGGCATGAGCCCGCAGCGGCAGTTCTTCCTGGAAAAGTCGCGCTATCTCGGTGTCGAAGTGCGGTTCGATCTGTAGACGGAACGACGCAAGGACGCACCGGCGCAAAGCAACAACACAAAACAACAGCAAACCCGAAGGAAGCAGAGTTTAGCGGAGTAAGCGGAGTCACTCCGCGTTCATCCGCTCCCTCTGCGAAATCCGCGTCTGCTGTTGTAGTTTTGGCTGTTCCGTTGAGATGGGTCGCTTCGCAGCGCTCAGCGTGACAACCGTTCATCGTTCACCGTTCACTGCCCTGACGAATCTCTCTGGCGTCACCCTGGACGATCGCTACCGGCTCGAGCGCGAGCTGGGTCGCGGCGGCATGGCCACGGTCTGGTTCGCCCGGGACCTGCGCCACGATCGAGCCGTCGCCATCAAGATTCTGCATCCCGAGCTGGCCGGAGCGATCGGCATCGATCGCTTTCTCCGCGAAATCCGGCTGACCGCACAGCTCCAGCATCCCAACATCGTCCCGATCCTCGATTCCGGTGTGCTGAACGCACCGGATGGTACCCGGCTTCCCTGGTACGCCATGTCCTTTCTGGAAGGGGAGTCGCTACGCGGCCTGCTCGCCCGCGAGGGACAGCTCGGTATCGAGGACGCGCTGGCAATCACCGAAGCGGCGGCGAGTGCGCTTGGCCATGCCCACCGGCAAGGCATCGTACACCGCGACATCAAACCGGAAAATGTATTCCTCTCCGGCGGCCGGGTCTTCGTCGTGGATTTCGGCATCGCCAAGGCGCTGCTCGGCAGCGAAGCCGAGAAGCTCACCAGCACCGGATTGGCGATCGGAACCCCCGCCTATATGAGTCCCGAACAGGGATTCGGCGGGCAGGTAGACGCACGCACCGACCAGTACGCTCTCGCGACGGTGCTCTACGAGATGCTGGCCGGCGATCCCCCCTTCGGCGGCAGCACGGCGCAGGCCATCATGTCGCGGCGACTCACCGAGCCCGCCCGTTCGTTGCTGCCGGTTCGCAGCACGGTGCCTCAGTCTGTGGAAGCGTCTGTGCTTCGGGCACTGGAGCGTGCCCCGGCCGATCGGTTTCCCGATATCGAGAGTTTTGCGGCTCAGCTGAGATCGGCGTCCACCGTAGCGCGGCGCATGGTCCCGGCCCCTTCGAAGTGGCGAGCGCTGGCCTGGGCGCTGCCTGTCGCGGTCGTGGCGGTGGCGGGATGGTGGCTCGTCACACGCACCGGTGCGTCGGGCCCACCCGGACCCGACTCGGTCACGGTGGATCTCTATCGGCGTGGTGTCCGGGAGTACGACAAGCGTACTCCCGCGGGAGTGCTCGACGCGCTCGCACTCTTTTCCGCGGCGATCGAGCGCGACTCGGGCTTTGCCCCGGCGTGGAACGGGCTGGCCAAGTCCTACAGCCGCGCATACCAGCGGACCTTCACCGTCCCGGGGGTGCCTCACGACCGCGTCCTTCAGCAGGGGCTGGCGGCGGCGGACCGGGCCCTGGTCCTCGATTCATCGAGCGCCGATAGCTGGGTGACGCGAGCGATCCTCAGCCAGCAAGTGGATCCGGTGGACTTGTCCCCGATGCACCGGGCGCTCATTAGGGCGATCGCGCTCGATTCGACGCTGCCCAGCGCATGGCACTACCTGGCGCTGTACCACGCTGAACAGGGCGATCTGGCACGGGGCATGGAGCTGTGGCGCAAGACGGTCAGAATCGATCCGGCGTACACACAGGGCCTCGCGTTTCTCGGCATCGGCCACAGCTGGCAAGGAGAACTCGACAGCGCCGCGTTCTGGGCCGACAGCGCCCTCGCGATCGATTCGAATTACCTGCTGGGCCGGATGCTGGCGGGATACATGGCGATCGAGCGGGGGGATTTTCAACGCGCCGAGGCGTCGTTCGAGTCGGCGAGGCGGCTCTCGACCGAGACGGAGGTCACCAATTCGCTCGCGGGGACCGCACTGGCTCTCGCCCGATCCGGCCGGCGTGAAGCCCAGACGTTGTTGCGGAACGTGGATTCTTTGGCGGCGCAGCAAACGCCATTGTCGCTGCACACGTCGGTCTTCGTGGCCCAGGCCCACGCGGGACTCGGGAAAACTGACCGGGCGCTGACCTGGCTCCGGCGGTATCGCCCCGAGCGGGACCGGCATTTCCAGCTCCACCTCCGATGCGACCCGCAGTTCATCCCGCTGCGATCGCGGCCTGGCTTCCGGGCTTTGTTGGTGATTCCAGCGCCGGAGGGAACCGCGGGGTGCTGAGGATGCAACGGCGGAGAGGCGCGATCGGCCCCTTGGCGTTCTTCTGGCTCGCACTTGCCAACCCTGCCGGAGCCCAGGCCCCCTCGCCACGGTTCGGCCGGGCGGACCCTTCACCCGAAAGAGTTCAGACTGCTCTCGTGCATCATCGACATCGAGCCAAACGTACCAGACCCGCGCAAGTGGACTCGACGATGCTATTGGAGGTGGAAGCCGGGTATGACGGTAACTTCAACGCACCTGATCTCACGCGCGATCAGTCGGCAACGCTTACCGCGGTGCTGACCCCGACCTCGTACCTGGCCGTGCAGGCTGACTTCGACGTCTGGGCGGCGTCACGCGCCCCGCAACAGCGTTCCCATGGGCATGGCGATACCCACCTGAGCGTGCAATCGACGCTGCGGGCGGCCCGGCCCGGACAGGTGGGAGTTGGAATGGCCTACGACGTCAAGCTGCCAACGGCCAGACCGGACACACTCGGCTCCGGGAGAGTGGATCACCGTCTCATCGCGCTACTCAGTTTTTCGTCGCGGCGCTTCACGATCGACGTTGCTGCCGGAATCGATGCCAATGGCCGGCCGGCGGGTCTCGACTGGGGTGCCGAAGGTGGCGTGACGCTCACGATCCCCGTATTTCCCGAGGCCGCCACCCACGTGGCCTGGTCGGGTCAGACGGTCGATACCGACCAGCCTGCCGGTCATTACGCTTCGGGAGGTATCACCTGGCAGCTCAACCCCCTGCTTGCGCTGGACATCGGTGGCCGAACGGGGTTGAGCTCCGGCGCACCATCGTTCGGCCTCACGGCCGGCCTGTCAGTTGCCGTAGTCCGTCCCTGAGATTGCGAGCGCTACGGTGACCCTCGGTCAGGCCTATAAGGCGCTGGCAGCCTTCTTCGGAATTCTGGCAGTGGTGGCTGGATTCTTTTTCGTTCGCATGAAATGGTCACCGGGTGCGGACTTCGACGTCATGGGATTCCTCTGGCTTGCTGGGAATGCGGGCCGACTTACGGTGCTCGTGCTGTTCGTGATCTGTATTGGCGCGGCGATCTCGTACTGGGTCCGATCGTGGCGCGCCGGCGGTTGAGCGCCTCAGCCTCCGGAGACCAGCTTCCCGAACTCCTCGTGTTGCTGCTCCAGCCGCGTCATCAGCGCCTCGTACGACTGGTTGCCCTGGAGTACCCGGAGATTCGGGTCATTGCGGAAGAGCGGGTAGTTCGGCATCCCGTTCTCCGCGGTGCGCCGAAGCCATTCCACCGCCTCGGCCTTTTTCCCGAGGCGGGCGTACGCACAGGCGATCGTGAACTGCGCGTGATGGGAGTGGGACGCGCTCTCGGGGCGCGCCTGCGCGGCCGCGAGATGGAGCTCGGCTTCGGCCTTCTGGCCGAGCGTCGCGTGTAACAGGGCCCGCGTGGCCTCCCGATCGGCGCTCTCCGGATTCCCCGGCGTCGCGGCGGAGTCGAGCAGCGCAAGCCCATCGGCCGCTCGCCCGAGCGCGTTGAGCACGACCGCCTTTTCCCAGACGAATCCGCCGACGAACGGCAGCCGGTTGTAAACCGCGAGCGCGGAATCGAACTGTTGCCGGTACCAGAGCACTCGCGCTACCCGGGGGCGCGAGAACCCCTGGCACCGGGTGAGGTCCTGACACCCATCCCTCGGATCGAGTGAGAGGCTGGTGGCCAGCTCCCGCTCCGCCTCGTCCGGAAACCCATAGTGGAAATAGAGTGCGGCCAGCGCATTGTGGGCATCCACCAGGCTCGGCTGGAGAGCGATCGCGTGGCGTACATCCGCGAGTGCCGGGGGGAAATGCCAGCCTCGCACCGCGTTCCAGACCAGATCGCTCCTGGCCTTCCAGGCAATCGCCAGGGAAGAGTCCGCCGCGAGTGCCCGCCGGATGTGACGCTCCGCCTCCTGGAGCCGGGACGTATCCGCATCGAACAGGAATACCGAAGAAACCTGCAAAGTGGCCAGCATTCCCAGGGCGAGACCGAAGCTCGAATCGAGCCCGACGGCACGGCTGAGCCAGGCGATGGACGAGTCCGTCGTCGCGCGTCCCATGGCGGCGGGAATGCCAAGCGAGCGGCCTCGCAGGTACGCGTCATAGGCCTCGGGATTGGTCGTCGGAGGCCGGCTCAGGCTCCGGGACTCCCGCTCGGCGAGCTGTATCCGGAGGACCCCGGCGATTTTCGACGCAACCTCCGACTGGATCCGGAAGACATCCTGCGTGGTGTGGTCGTACTGCTGGCTCCACTTGAGCTCCTCGGTCGCCGGATCCACCAGCCTGACCCGCACTCGAACCGCCGAGTCCGCGCGCTGCACGTCTCCCTCGACCAGCGCCTCGGCGTGGAGTGCCGAGCCGATCTCCCGGGCGCTCTTCCCCTCGCCGGCGTAGGACTCGACCGAGCTGTGTGCGATCACCCGAAGGCCGCTCAGGTTGGAAAGGGCCGAGCTGACTTCTTCGGTGATTCCGTCGGCCAGATAGCGGTCGCTGCTGTCGCTCCCGATCAGGCGGAAGGGCATTACGGCGAGCCGGATGCCGCTCGATCGATCGGCTGTCTCCGCGGACGCTCCGGCCCGCCGGATTGCCATCCAGTAGCCGGTCGCGGCGAGGACGAGTACCGCGGCCGCCGCAAGGAGAGGCCAGCGGTGCTTCGAGACCGGTGAGGCTTGTTCTCCGGTCACCGCGGCCGCCAGCGCGTCGGCGAATTCCGCCGTGCTCGCGTATCGGTCGGCGGGGACGGGCGCCAGCGCCCGGCGAATCGCTGCGTCGAGTGGTTCGGGGATGCTGGCTCTCGTGGTACGCAGCGACGGCGGCGGCTGAGAGAGCCGGCGGGCGATCACCGCCTGCGCCGTGGGTCCCGTAAAGGGCGGCTCCCCGACCAGCATCTCGTAGCAAACGGATGCCAGGGAATAGAGATCGCTCCGGGCATCGAGCTGGTGCTCGCCGCTCGACTGCTCCGGACTCATGTAGCCGGGAGTGCCGATCGCGACGCCGGTGCCGGTGAGCCGGTCGCCGGTATCGCCGCCGAGTGCCCGGGCGATCCCGAAGTCCGCCACCAGGGCCTGGCCGTCGGCCAGCAGGATGTTCTCCGGCTTGATGTCCCGGTGCAGAATCCCTTTCGCGTGGGCATGGCTCAGCGCTCCGGCGATCTCCCGGGTCAAGCGGATCGCCTCGGCAACCGGGAGCTGCTTCTCGCGGACGAGCCGGTCGCGGAGCGACTCGCCCTCGATGAACGGCATGGTGTACCAGAGCCGTCCCGCGGTTTCTCCCGAATCGAGCAGCGGCAGGATGTGAGGATGAACGAGCCGGGCCGCCAGGCGAATTTCGCGGTGAAACCGCTCGGCAAAGGCCCCGCCGAGCTCAGGGCTCAGGACCTTGAGGGCGACCTGTCGCTGATGCTGGATGTCCCGGGCCAGGTAGACCACCGCCATGCCCCCGGCGCCGAGCTCGCGCTCGATGTCGTACCGGCCGGCGAGGCCGGCGCGGAGCGCGGCGAGGGGATCGGCTGGTCGGGGGGTGTCCATCGATTGCTAGTCTAGGCGCGGCGGGGGAAAGGCGCAAAGGCGCAAAGAAGGTCCTGAGTGGCCGCACCACGAATTGAACTAGATTGAGACGATCACGATTCATCCGGTCCGGCCGGCGCGATTCCCACCAGCGGAAGATTTCCGAAGTTCGGGGGAGCGAGTAGGGGGCAGTTTCCCTAATCCCCATCTCCCAACTCCCAAACCCCTGTCATTTCGGCACAAATCCGTGGCCCAATCGCTGCAAGATCGCAGCAAAATGGAGCTTGACAACTGCCTCAGGCTCCTTAACTTACGCGCCTGGCCTGGCACTCCTATATACTGAGTGCCAAGTCGCTGGAAAGTCCGTACTACCATCACTTTAACCAGGTAGGGAGCAGCTGCTATGACCACGGCAACCAAGCACAAGGCAAAGCCGAAGATCGCTTTCGTCCCGTTCGAGGATCGCGTGGTGATCCTGCCGAGCGAGGAGACGGAAACGATGCGGGGCGGGTTGTACATCCCCGACACCGCCAAGGAAAAGCCGACCCAGGGCGAAGTGATCGCCGTCGGGCCCGGCCGCATCGAGAAGGGCGACCGCATCCCCATGGAAGTGCGGGTGGGCGACCGCGTCATCTACGGGAAGTACAGCGGCCAGAATGTGACCATCGACGGCACCGAGGTCGTGATCATCAAGGTGACCGACCTCTACGGGAAGCTCGCCTAACCAACCAGATCGCACGGGCGGCATGGCCGCCTCGCGATGACACAGGAGCGTATCAATGGCTGCAAAGGAACTGTTGTTCGACACCGACGCCCGCGCCAAGCTCAAGAGGGGCGTTGACGCCCTCGCCGAAGCGGTCAAGGTCACCCTCGGCCCCAAGGGCCGGAATGTCGTCATCGACAAGAAGTTCGGCTCGCCGACGATCACCAAGGACGGCGTCACCGTCGCCAAGGAAATCGAGTTGGCCGACGCGATCGAGAACATGGGCGCCCAGATGGTGAAGGAAGTGGCGACCAAGACCTCCGACCTCGCGGGCGACGGCACCACCACCGCCACCGTGCTGGCGCAGGCGATCTTCCGCGAAGGGCTGAAGAACGTCACGGCCGGCGCGAATCCGATGGAGCTGAAGCGCGGCATCGAGAAGGCCGTCGAGGCGGTTGTCGAGGAGCTGGGACGGCTCAGCACCAAGACCACCGGCCGGAAGGAGATCGCCCAGGTCGGCGCCATCTCCGCCAATAACGACAAGGAAATCGGCGAGCTGATCGCCGACGCGATGGAGAAGGTCGGCAAGGACGGGGTCATCACGGTCGAGGAGGCTCGCGGCCTGGAGACCACGCTCGAGACCGTCGACGGCATGCAGTTCGACCGCGGCTATCTCTCGCCCTACTTCATCACCGATCCGGAGAAGATGGAGGCGGTCATGGAGACCCCCTACATCCTGATCCACGACAAGAAGATCTCGGCGATGAAGGATCTCCTTCCGGTGCTCGAGAAGGCGGCCCAGTCGGGCAAGCCGCTCGTCATCATCGCGGAGGACGTCGAGGGTGAGGCGCTGGCCACGCTCGTGGTCAACAAGCTTCGCGGCACCATCAAGGTCTGCGCCGTCAAGGCGCCGGGCTTCGGCGACCGCCGCAAGGAAATGCTCACCGACATCGCCGTGCTCACCGGCGGCAAGGTCATTTCCGAGGAGCTCGGCTTCAAGCTCGAGAACACCGTGCTGGCCGATCTGGGCCAGGCCAAGCGGGTCGTGGTCGACAAGGACAACACCACCGTCGTCGACGGCAAGGGCAAGGGCGACTCGATCAAGGGCCGCATCGCCGAGATCAAGGTGGCGATCGACAAGAGCACCAGCGA
>Ga0070699_100000091_pt1 | contig 86800 bp, 75 predicted proteins | sample KBSK1503metaG_FD_65473 | JGI IMG/M metagenome (GOLD analysis project Ga0070699, IMG submission 65473) | Corn, switchgrass and miscanthus rhizosphere microbial communities from Kellogg Biological Station, Michigan, USA - KBS K1-50-3 metaG | ecosystem: Host-associated > Plants > Roots >... | reverse complement strand
GGGCGAGTCGCGAAAACGTTGCAGGGCAGGGTGGGGTTGGGAGCTGGGGGTTGGGGGAACGACCTTGCGCCTTTGCGCCTTTGCGCCTTTGCGCCTTTGCGCCTTTGCGCCTTTGCGCCTTTGCGCCTGAGCCGTTATCTTCTTGTGCTATCAAGGGTTCGCATATTCACAAAGACGAATACAAAGAGGCCGGAAGCGCATGCCGTACGACAAGCAGACCGTCATGACGAAGCACCGTCTTCACGACGAGGACACCGGCTCCGCCCGGGTCCAGGTGGCTCTCCTCACCGAGCGGATCAATTCGCTCACCGATCACTTCCGCACCCATGCCAAGGATCATCACGGGCGTCGAGGGCTGCTCAAAATGGTCGGAACCCGCAAGCGGCTGCTGACGTACCTGCGGAACACCGACCTCTCGACCTATCGGGCACTGATCCAGGAACTCGGGCTCCGGCACTAACCGGCCCCCAGGACCCGCGGGCGTCCCGCGCTTCCGCGCGGACGCCCGCTTCGCATTGGACGCGGACAGTTCAACCAAGGCAGTCAACCGTGCATAAAATCGAAACGACATTCGCCGGGCGCCCCCTCCTGATCGAGTCGGGCAAGATGGCCAAGCAGGCCGCCGGCTCCGTGGTCGTCCGCTTCGGCGACACGATGGTGCTCGCAGCCGTCACCGTCTCCCCCAACGTCTCGACCCTGCCGTTCTTCCCCCTGACGGTCGAATACAAGGAAAAGACCTACGCGGCCGGGAAGATCCCGGGCGGGTTCATCAAACGGGAAGGCCGGCCCTCCGACAAGGAGATCCTGGCCTGCCGGATCATCGACCGCTCGATCCGCCCGTTGTTCCCGGAAGGGTTCAAGAACGAAGTCCAGGTGTTCGTGACCGTGGTCTCGGCGGACCAGGAGAATGATGCCGACGTGATCGGCGCCTTCGCCGCCGCCGCGGCGCTGTCGGTCTCCTCGATTCCGTGGAGCGGTCCGCTCGCCACGGTGCGCGTCGGCCGCATGGAAGGGAACTGGATTCTGAATCCGACCTTCCAGCAGCTCGAGTTTTCCAGCATCGATCTCACGGTGAGCGGCAGCGCCGATTCGATCGTGATGGTCGAGGGCGGATCGCTCGAGGTGTCGGAGAGCGACATCCTCGACGGGTTGAAGGTGGCGCACAAGGGGATCAAGGAGCTCATCGGGCACACCAGGGAGATGGTCAAGAAGGCCGGGCGCCCCAAGATGGAGTGGGTCAAGGTCCCCGTGGATGAGCTGCTCACCCGGCGGGTCCGGGATCTGGCCGAGAAGGACATGACCAAGGCGATCAACGCCAAGGACAAGGCCGCGCGCGCCGCCGGACTCGCCCAGGTGAAGCGCGATATCGTGGCCAAGCTGGCCCTCGAGTATCCCGAGCGGGCCAAGGAGATCGTCGCGGAAATCGAAGACATCGAATACCGTGTGATGCGGGCGCAGGTGATCGAGAAGGGCGAACGGGTCGACGGCCGGGACAACAACACGGTCCGCCCGATCTCGATCGAGACCGGTCTCCTGCCGCGCGCGCACGGTTCGGCGCTCTTTACCCGGGGACAGACCCAGGCGCTGGTGGCCGTCACCCTCGGCACCAGCGACGACGAGCAGCGGATCGATTCGATCGACGTCGCGGGCGAAACCACCAAGTCGTTCATGCTGCACTACAACTTCCCACCGTACTCGACCGGCGAAGTGAAGATGATTCGCGGCACCAGCCGCCGGGAGATCGGGCACGGCGCGCTGGCCGAGCGGGCGCTGCAGCCGCTGCTGCCGGACTTCGCGGGCTTCCCGTACACGCTTCGCATCGTCTCCGAGATTCTCGAGTCGAATGGCTCCTCCTCGATGGCCACGGTGTGCGGCGGCTCGCTCGCCCTGATGGATGCCGGAGTGCCGGTCAAGGCAGCGTGCGCCGGCGTCGCGATGGGGCTCATCAAGGAAGGCGACAAGGTCGCGATCCTGACCGACATTCTCGGGAGCGAGGACCACCTCGGCGACATGGACTTCAAGGTGGCCGGGACGGAGCAGGGTATTACGTCGATCCAGATGGACATCAAGATCGAGGGGCTCGATCTCAAGATCATGGAAGAAGCGCTGGCCCGCGCCAAAGCGGGGCGGCTCCACATCCTGGCCGAGATGAAGCAGGCGCTGGCGGCCCACCGGGCGGATCTGTCGCCCCATGCGCCCCGCATCATCACGATCCAGATCAAGCCGGACAAGATTGGCGACATCATCGGACCGAAGGGCAAGACCATCCGGGGCATTCAGGACGCCACCGGCGCCAAGATTTCGGTCGAGGACTCGGGTATCGTGACGATCGCGGCGGTGGGCGGTGAGGCGGGACAGAAGGCCCGCGACATGATCTCCGCGATCGTGGCCGAGCCCGAAGTGGGCAAGGTCTACGAAGGGCCGGTCAAGAGCACCACCGCGTTCGGGGCCTTCGTGGAGATCATTCCCGGGGTCGAGGGCCTGCTCCACATCAGCGAGCTGCAGCACGGCCGGACCGAGAAGACCGAGGATGTCGTCAAGAAGGGCGATATTGTGAAGGTCCAGCTCCTCGAGGTGGACGAGCGCGGGCGCATGAAGCTGTCTCGCAAGGCGCTGATTCCGAAGGAATGACCCGACGATCAGCCGCTAGCCGATAGCTGATAGCCGGCCGTGGAATCAGAGACCCTCGACGACGGACTGGTCCGTACCACGGCCGTCAACGGCCTGACCGTGCTCTCGGAGCTGCTTCCGGGAGTGCGGTCTGCCGCTGTAGGGATCTGGGTCCGCTCGGCCAGCGCGCACGAAGCCCCCGAGGTCATGGGCGTGGCGCACCTGCTCGAACATCTCGTGTTCAAGGGCACCGAGCGGCGCACCGCGAAACAGCTCGCCCAGGAGCTGGAAGTCCGCGGCGGCTCGCTCGATGCGTACACCTCGCGGGACCATACCAGCTACCAGGCCCACATCCTCGACGCCGATGTTCCGCTGGCGGTCGAAGTGCTCACCGATCTGGTGCGGCATCCGCTGCTGCGCGCCGAGGATCTCGAGCTGGAGCGGAACGTGGTGCTGGAGGAGATCAACGGCGTCGAGGACACGCCCGACGATCTGGTGTTCGAGCTGCATGCGCAGACGCTCTGGCCCGATCATCCGTATGGGTACTCGATTCTCGGCACACCCGAGTCGGTCGGCCGATTGCGAGTTGCCGACCTCGCGGCGGTGCACCGGGCGGGCTACTATCGCGGGAACTGTGTCATCGCCGCGGCGGGTCACGTGGACCACGGCCAGCTGCTCACGGTCCTCGAGCGTGAAGGGTGGTTCGAGGGAGAGGCGAACGCGGCGCGCGAGCCGATTCCCTCCGTCCCGGCCCGCCGGGGCAGAGCGATCGCCGAGCGGCGGGACACGACCCAGAGCCACATCGTGCTGGGGACCGACACCTTCCCCGCGCGCGACTCGCGCCGCTACGCCCTGGCCATCCTGACGAACCTGCTCGGAGGCGGGATGTCGAGCCGCCTCTTTCAGCGGGTGCGCGAGGAGCTCGGGCTGGCCTACGCGGTCTATGCGTTTCAGCAGGGCTATCAGAGCAGCGGCATGACCGGCGTCTACGTCGGGACTGCCCCGGGTACGGCGGCGGCCGCGGAAGACGCGATCCGTGCCGAGTTGTCCCGGCTGGCGCGGGACGGCCTGCCGGCCGACGAGCTGGCGAGCGGCCAGCAACAGCTCAAAGGCCAGGTCATGCTCTCGCTGGAAAGTCCGAGCAGCCGGATGCACCGCCTGGCCGGCACCGCGCTCCACCGGGACCGGTACCGCCGGCTCGACGAAATCCTGGCGGAGATCGATGCCGTCACCCCGGAAACCGTCGCAGCCCTCGCCGCGGAGTACTTTACGCCCGACCGCTGGAGCGTCGTGCGGCTGGGACCGAGCAAGTAGGGAGCTAGGGAGCTGGGGAGCTAGGGAGCTAGGGAGCTAGGGAGCGAGGGAAATGCGTTTCCCCTGACTCCCTAACTCCCTAACTCCCTAGCTCCCTCACCCCTGAACAAACACTTCACCAACGAGATCCTCGATGATCATCGGCGTCCCGAAGGAAATTAAGACCAACGAAAACCGGATCGCGCTGGTGCCGGCGGGGGCCGAGTTCCTCACCGCCAAGGGCCATACCGTCTATGTCGAGCAGGGTGGGGGACTGGGGAGCGGATTCACCGACGAGCAGTACCTGGCCGCCGGGGCGACGATCCTCACCACCGCCGACGAGGTCTGGGCCAAGTCGGAGATGATCATGAAGGTGAAAGAGCCGATCGCGGTCGAGTGGCCCAGGATGCGGAAGGGACAGGTGATCTACACCTACTTCCACTTCGCCGCGGCGGAGGAGCTCACTCGCGCGGTGATCGCTTCCGGCGCGATCGCGATCGCGTACGAAACGGTCCAGCTCCCGAGCGGGGAGCTGCCGCTGCTGACCCCCATGTCGGAGGTCGCCGGGCGGATGGCGGTGCAGGAGGGGGCGAAGTACCTCGAGAAAGTTCATGGCGGGCGCGGAGTGCTCCTTGGCGGTGTGCCCGGTGTGGCTCCCGCCAAGGTCGTCATCATCGGCGGGGGTGTGGTGGGCATCAATGCGGCCAAGATGGCCGCCGGCATGGGCGCGAACACCACCATCCTCGATATTTCCCTCGAGCGGCTTCGCTATCTCGACGACGTGCTTCCCGCCAACGTGAAGACCATCTACTCCAACCGCTTCAACATTCTGGAGGCGATCGAACGCGCCGACCTGGTCATCGGGGCAGTCCTCCTCCCGGGGGCCAAGGCACCTCACCTGGTGACTCGCGCCGACCTCAAGCGCATGCAGCCGGGAGCGGTGATCGTGGACGTCGCCGTGGACCAGGGGGGATGCGTCGAAACCATCAAGCCGACCACACACGAAAACCCGACGTATTTCGTGGACGGGATCCTGCACTACGGGGTGGCCAACATGCCGGGCGGCGTCCCGCGCACCTCCACCCTCGCCCTCACCAACGCGACGCTGCCCTACGGTCTCCGTCTCGCGAAGTCCGGATGGAAGCAGGCCTGCAAAGAGGATCGAGCGCTGGCCCTCGGGCTGAATGTCGTGGATGGCAAGGTGGTGTATCCGGGGGTCGCCGAAGCGTTCGGGCTCCCGCTCGTCCCCGTAGAATCGGTGCTCTAGCACGCGAGTCGCGAAGGGCGAAGAGCGAAGGGGAACAGCCGCTTCGCGATTCGCTCTTCGCGCTTCGCTTCGACTTCCCATGCCTGAAATCCTAATCCAGCGCCTGCCCCACGGCGCCGACCTCCCTCTTCCCTCCCGCGCCACCAGCGGCAGCGCGGGCTTCGATCTCGCGAGCGCGGAAAGCGGAACACTCGCACCGGGCGAGCGCCGCCTCTTCGCCACCGGCTTCGCCGTGGCCATCCCGCACGGATTCGAGATCCAGATCCGGCCCCGCTCCGGTCTTGCCCTCAAGTTTGGCGTCACCTTGCCGAATACTCCCGCCACGATCGACTCCGATTACCGAGGCGAGCTCAAGGTCGCGCTCGTCAATCTTGGCCGGGAATCGTTCGAGGTGACCCGCGGGATGCGGATCGCGCAGCTTGTCGTCGGACGGGTCGAACCGGCTGAATTCCGAACGGTGGAAGAATTGCCGCACACCGAACGGGGCACCGGCGGGTTCGGGAGCACCGGCTTGCAGGCTTGAGACGTTGGGTTTCACGGCTTGTATATGTCTAAGCCAGTCATTAGGTTAGCAAAAGGTCCACCCCGGCGGTGCCGCGATCATGTTTCGTTCCTTCAAATTTCTGAATTTCCTTCCCGCGAACGAGATCGCTGTCGATCTTGGAACGGCCAACACCCTCATCTACGTCAAGGGTGAAGGGATCGTCCTGAACGAGCCCTCCGTGGTCGCCCTCGAGCGCAGCACCGGCAAGATCAAGGGCATCGGGCTCGAGGCGAAGCGGATGCTCGGGCGCACCCCCGATGGCATCATTGCCATCCGTCCGCTCAAGGATGGGGTGATCGCCGATTTCGACGTGACCGAGAAGATGCTTCGCTATTTTCTCAAGACGATCATCGATAAGCATGTCTTTCGCGTCAAACCGCGGGTGATCGTCTGCGTCCCGTCGGGGATCACCGAAGTGGAACGCCGCGCGGTGCGCGATTCGGCGGAGACCGCCGGCGCGAAGCAGGTGCTGATGGTGGCCGAGCCGATGGCCGCGGCAATCGGCGTCGGCCTTCCAGTCGAGACGCCGACGGGAAACATGGTGATCGACATCGGTGGAGGCACCACCGAAATCGCGGTGATCGCGCTCTCCGGCATCGTCTCGGACACCTCGATCCGTACCGGGGGCGATGAGCTGGATCAGGCGATCGTGCAGTTCATGCGAAAAAACTACAATCTCCTGGTCGGCGAGCCGACGGCGGAAGCGATCAAGATCAAGATCGGCTCGGCGTATCCCACCGGCGAAGAACGCGAAATGGAAGTGAAGGGCCGCGATCTCGTCTCCGGGATTCCCAAGACGGTACGGGTGCACTCTTCCGAGATCAGGGAGGCGATTCAGGAGCCGGTGCAGCAGATCGTGGACGCGGTGCGCCGCGCGCTCGAAATCACCCCGCCGGAGCTTTCCAGCGACATCGTCGACCGCGGGATCATCATGACCGGAGGCGGCGCGCTCATTCGCGGGCTCGACCTCCTGCTCCAGCAGGAAACCGGCCTTCCGATTCACGTGGACGAAGATCCGCTCACCTGCGTGGTCCGGGGCACCGGCAGGATTCTCGACGATTTCGAGAAGTATCGGAGCGTTCTCACCACCTGACATGATCCGGGCTCCGGGCCGCGCCACCTCACGGAGCGATTCTCTCCTGTTCGTCACCTGCCTCGTGCTGTCGGCGGGCGCGCTGGCGCTTCCCGACCGCTACAGCCTCTCGCTCGGCACCACGCTCCGAAGGACGGCGCTCCGCCCATTCATCTGGACCCAGGAACGCGCCGAAGAGGGCCGCACCAGCCGCGCGCGCTTCCAGGCGGTGCAGGCGGAGCGCGATTCGGCCGCGCTCGCCGCCCAATCGATGGCTGCCCTCATCGCGGAGAACTCGCGGCTCAGAGCACTGCTCGACCTCAAGGCGCGGACCGTCGGCAGCGCGGTTCCCGCCGAGGTCCTGCACCAGATCTCTCCCACCGGCGGCCGCACATTGCTCCTGAGCGTGGGCGCGGGCACCGGCGTTCGCGCCGGTGATCCGGTCGTTTCGCCGGAGGGGCTCCTCGGCGTGCTGCTCAGCGTCGACACCAAGAGCGCAGTGGCCATGACCTGGGCCCACCCGGATTTCCGGGTGAGCGCGGTGACGGAGGACGGCAGCGTGCTGGGCATCGCGGCGCCGTCACTCAATACCGAGGCAAGCCAGAGTTTTCTGGAGTTTCGGGGAGTCGCCTACCGGGACACCGTCGCGACCGGCACCCTGGTCATGACCTCCGGGCTGGGCGGGGTGTACCCGAAAGGGTTGCCGATCGGACGGGTCGTCGGGCTGGGCCGGGAGGAGCTCGGTTGGGAACGGGTGTATCGGCTGGCGCCGCTGGCAAATCCCGGGCACGTGGCGCACGTCCTGGTCGTGCGGACGCCGGCCGGACTGGAGCCGGTGCCGTGAGCCCCCGTCGCGGCGACGGCCGCCTCCTGCTCGGGTTCCTCCTCCTCTTCGCGTTGCATTTCTACGTCCGGCCGCGGGTCTTCGATGGACGTGCGGCGCCCGACTTCCTGCTCTGCGCGCTCTTGCTCATTGCCGTGCGCGCGCGACCGGGATTGGCCGCGGTCGCCGGATTCCTGGTTGGACTCGCGAGCGACGTGTTGACCCCGGCCGCATTCGGTGCCGGTGCCCTGGCGCACACCATCGTCGCCTATATCGCGGCGTGGGGACGCGAGGTGTTCTTCCCGGACAACCTCGTGGTCATTGCCGGGCTCTTTGCCGGCGGCGTCTGGCTCCGGAACGCGATCGTCCTCCTGGCGAGTGGAACGCCGTCGAGCCAGCTCGCCTCCGCCCTTCTGGTCTGGGCCCCGCTCCAGGCGCTCACGACCGCCGTCGCCGGACTCGTCCTGTTGTACATGTTTCGCGACTGGTTCGCGATCAGGATCGAATCGTGAGCGGGCTCGCCACCGACCGGATCCGGGACCGCACCGCCAGGACGCAATGGGTGCTCGGGGTCACGTTCCTGCTGCTCGTGGGAGCGTTCTTCCGCGCCCAGGTCGTGAGCTTCGAGGACTACCGGCTGCAGTCGCAGAAGAACAGGCTTCGCCAGGTACCGCTCCTCGCGCCGCGCGGCGCCATCCTCGACCGCAACGGACTCAACATCGCCGAGAACGTGCCGGGGTATACCGTCAAACTGTTCGCGCCCTCGGTTGATTCGATGCGTGCCGTGCTGGGCCGGCTTGCCAGCCTGGTGGCGCTGGACAGCGGCCTGGTGCGGACGATCGTGGGGAAATTCCGGATCGCCCAGTACCAGCCGGCCGTGGTGCTCACCGGAGCGGATTTCATCACCGTCTCGAAACTCGAGGAGCATCGATACCTGCTTCCCGGTCTGGTGGTGCAGACCGAGCCGCGGCGAATCTACCGGGCGCGATCCGCGGTGGCGCATCTGGTGGGGTATGTCGCCGAGGTCGACGAGGACGAGCTGGCCAAGGGCCGGTATCCCGGGGCCCGGATGGGCTCGATCGTGGGTCGTGACGGGCTGGAACAGGAATACGATTCGGTGATCCGGGGAGTGGACGGGGTGCGATACACCGAAGTGGACGCGCGTGGACGGATGGTGCGGGAGGAGGTCTCCTCGCCGTCGCTCGCGCCGGTCGCCGGCAATCCCATCACCACGACGATCGATCTTCGCCTCCAGGAATTCGTCGACAGCATGTGGAGCAGCGAGCTGCCGGGGACGCGGGGGGCACTGGTGGCGATGACGCCGGATGGCGGCGTGCTGACGCTCTACTCGGCGCCGACCTTCGACCCGAACGAGTTCATCGGCGGCATCGGATCGGATCTCTGGGACCGACTCCGTGACGATCCGGCCAAGCCTCTCATCAACCGGGCGATGCGAGGCACCTATCCTCCGGCGTCTCCGTTCAAGCTGGCGACCGCGGTCATCGCGCTGCGGCGGGGCGTGGTCCAGTTCAACTCGCACATGCCGATTCCCTGCCGGGGGGCGCTGCAGTTCGGCAACCGCGCGTTCCGCTGCTGGAGGAGAGAGGGCCATGGCTCTCTCGATCTCACCGGCGCGATCGCCGCGAGCTGCGATGTGTATTTCTACCAGCTCGGGATCCGGGTCGGACTGCCGGCGATTCTGGAGGAAGGCACCCGGATCGGGTTCGGCGACCGGAGCGGTGTCGACCTCGGCAACGAGCAGCGCCCGATTTTCCCTCCGAACACGGAGTATTACAACCGGCGCTATGGGCCGCGGGGCTGGAGCTCCGCGGTGACGCTCAACCTGGCGATCGGGCAGGGCGAAAACAGCCAGACGCTGATGAACATGATGCGCTTCTACGCCGCGCTCGCCGGCGACGGCACCGCAGGCGCTCCCTTCCTCGTCGCCCGCGCCAAGGGGGAGCAGCGCTCGCTCGGCATCACCACGGAGCAGCTGGCGGGACTCAAGGCGGCGATGGCGCGAGTCGTCGCGTCGGGAACCGCGGCGGGAAGCGGAGGCCGGCTGCTCAACGTGGCCGGCAAGACGGGCACCGCGCAGAACGAGACCGGAAAGGACCACGGCTGGTTCATCGGGTATGCGCCCGCCGACAATCCGCAGATCGTGGTCGGCGCCATCATGGAGTCCCTCGAGGGACACGGCGGCGCCTTCGTCGCCCCGTACGTCGTCCGGGTCATCAAGCGATATCTCACCTCGATCGACCCGAGCCTCGCCAACGCGAAGGTGCGCGGACCCGTCCTCCAGGACTCCATCACCGGTCGTGACACCTCCGTCGTCGTTCCGCCCGATACCGCGCGATGAGGCGCGCCGGACTCGACCGACCGCTGCTCCTCGTCGTCCTCGCGCTGGTGACGTTCGGGATCATGATGGTGTATTCGGCGGGGCAGACCGATGTGCCGACCATCGCGCGCGGCGCGTGGGTCCGGCAGCTGGTCTGGGTCGGGCTGGCGATCACCGCCGCCGCGGTGGCATTCCGGGTCAATTCCAGAATTCTCGAATGGGGAGCCCCAGGGATCTACGCTCTGGGATTACTCCTGCTCGTCCTCACGCTCATCGTGGGCACCGGCGCGGGATCGGCGGCGAGCAGCAAGAGCTGGCTCCAGATCGGCGGCATCCGGATCGGACAACCCGTCGAGCTGGCCAAGCTCGCGACGATTCTCCTGCTGGCCCGTTACCTCTCCTCGCTGCGCGAGCCTCCCGACAGTCTCCGGGAGCTCGTGGTGCCGGGTATGATCGCCGCGGTCCCGTTTCTCCTGGTGCTGCGGCAGCCCGACCTCGGCAGCGCCATCGTCTTCGTCGGCATCCTCTTCGCCATGCTCTTCTGGGCGGGCGTATCGCCCCGCCTGCTTTTGCTCCTGATCTCCCCCGTCGTGAGTCTGCTCCTCGCCGCCGATACCCGCTGGTGGGGTGCCTGGATGCTGCTGCTCTTCTTCCTCCTCGTGCTCTGGCGTGCCTACGTGGCGGAGGGGGTGCTGATCTACCTGGTCAACGCCGCGATGGGCGTCATCGCCATCATCATCTGGAACAACCTCAAGCCCTACCAGCAGAAGCGGCTGACCAGCTTCCTCAACCCCGAGAGTGACCCGATCCATGCGGGGTACCAGGCGATCCAGTCCAAGGTCGCCATCGGATCGGGCGGGATTTTCGGCAATGGATTCCTGAACGGCCCCCAGAAGCGCCTCGCCTTCCTTCCCGAGCAATACACCGACTTCATCTTTGCCGTGCTCGGGGAGGAGCTCGGATTCGTCGGGGTCGTGGCTGCGCTCACGCTCTTCTTCATCCTCTTCCTGGTGCTCCTCAGGATCGCCCGACGGGCCAGCGATCCATTCTCCAGTCTGCTCGTCTTTGGCGTCCTCGGACTGCTGTTCACACACCTCTTCGAGAATGTCGGGATGACGATCAACGTCATGCCGATTACCGGGATCCCGCTGCCATTCTTTTCATATGGAGGATCTTTCCTGCTGGGGCTCGGGCTGGCGATAGGACTGGTGCTCCGGGTTGCATGGGATTCCAGGTTAAGTGGCTATGCTGATGTATGACAATGACTTAGGTGTCAAGGACTGGCGTCGTGCGAAGGATTGCGCCAGATTGATCGGTCGCCGTCCCCGGGTGTCACGTTCCTCGTGCCCTTAATCCCGAGCCTATGGCCGTTATGGCGTGGTTCAAGAAGGAGCGGAAGCCCAGGATCTCCCAGCGAACGCGCCTGGAGATTCCGAAGGATGCCTGGGAGCGTTGCGAGAACTGCGGACACGTCGATATCCGGGAGCGGTTCGAGAAGGCACTGAACGTCTGCTCCGAATGCGGGCATCACCGCCGGTTCTCGGCCGAGGAGTACATCGAGCTCCTCACCGATGACGGCACCTGGCGGGAATTCTTCGCCGGCCTCCGATCGCAGGACCCCCTCACTTTCGAGAGCTATGGCGACCGGCTCCTCACCGCCGAGAAAAAGGCGGGGGCGTCCGACGCCATTTATACCGGCTTCGGCCGCCTGGAAGGCCTTCCGTACCATCTGGGTGTGATGAATTTCGCGTTCATGGGCGGATCGATGGGCTCCGTCGTGGGCGAAAAGATCGCCCGGCTGGCGCGCCGGTCCGCCGACAAGCGTCTTCCCCTGGTGCTGGTATGCACCTCCGGGGGTGCCCGGATGCAGGAAGGGGTGCTCTCGCTGATGCAGATGGCCAAGACATCCGCCGCCATCGCGCAGCTCAAGATGGACGCGATTCCCCTGGTCACCATTCTGACCAATCCGACCACCGGCGGCGTGTCGGCCTCCTTCGCGATGCAGGGCGACGCAATCCTGGCGGAACCGGGTGCGGTCATCGGGTTTGCCGGGCAGCGGGTGATCAAGCAGACAATCGGGCAAGATCTCCCCGAAGGTTTCCAGACCGCTGAATTCCTGCTCGACCACGGACAGATCGACGATGTGGTGCCGCGGGGCTCCCTCCGCGAAACGACCGCCCGCCTGATTCGCCACATGCAGGGGGCGGCCGCGGGTGCCGCCGCGACGGCCAGCGCCAGCGTCTAACTGCGTCAACAGTCAACGTTCACCGTTGACCGTTCACGTTGTCCTCCATGTCTCTCTCCTACCGCGACGCCCTCGACTACCTCTTTCCGCGCCTCACTCAGATCAAGTTCGGCCTGGAAACGACCCGGGAGCTCCTGGCGCTCCTCGGCAATCCGCAAGCGCTGATCCCGGTGGTGCACGTCGGCGGCACCAACGGCAAGGGCAGCGTGACCACGCTGGTGTCCGCGGCGCTCGGGGCGGCGGGATGGCGGGTGGGGACGTACACCTCTCCGCACCTGGTGTCCTTTCGCGAACGGATCATGGTTGGCGGCACGCCGATCAGCGAAGCCGCGGTCGCGATGTGGACGGCGCGCCTCCGCCCGGCCGCCGACGACCTCGGAGCGACCTTCTTCGAGACCACCACTGCGATGGCGTTTGCCGACTTTGCGGCACGGGGAGCCGAAATCGCCGTCGTCGAGGTGGGACTGGGCGGACGGCTCGACAGCACCAACGTGGTGCATCCCATTGCGAGCGTGGTCACCAAGATCGAAATGGATCATCAGAAATACCTGGGTGAAACCCTCGAGGCGATCGCGAAAGAGAAGGCCTGGATCGCGAAGCCCGGTGCGCCCTTCGTCATCGGCGAAACCCGGCCGGCACTCATCGAGGTCCTGCAGCGGGAAGCATTGGCTTCGGTCCGATCGGTGGCTCCGGGGGCCAAAGCCGATGTGAGGCTGGTCGGTCCCGAGGCGAGCTACGACGGCCTGCTGGCGCTCCGCGGGGCACATCAGCGGCGCAACGCCGCCGTCGCCGCCGCGGTACTGCGGGCGCTTCCGTCGCCCTACCGGCCGGACGAGGCGGCGCTTCGGGATGGCTTTGCCACCGCGACGATACCGGGGCGTCTCGACCGGCGCGGCAAGTGGCTCTTCGACGTGGCCCACAATCCGGATGGTGTCGCAGCACTCTGCAAAGCGATTGACGATCTCGCGCCGCCGCGGCCGATCCACGCCCTCGTGTCGATTCTCGGCGACAAGGCCTGGCCAGAGATGCTGGTGCAGCTCGACCGCGTGGTCGAGCGCGGAATCCTCACCATGACGCCGAGTGCAGAGGGGCGGCGCTGGGATCTGGAGTGGCTGCGCCGCTGGCTGCGGGATCCCGATCGTCCTCCCGCGCGGGCGCACTGGCAGCTGGTTCCCGATTTCACCGAGGCGATGGATCGAGTGCAGCAGGATGCGGGGACGGTGCTGGTGACCGGGTCGTTTCACACGGTGGGCGATGTGATGGAAGTGCTCGGCTTTCAACCCGTCTGAGGAGGTGCCGTCGACCCCCTAAGTCATTAGTCTCTGAGGGCTTAAGGAGGTTATCTTTGCCCGATGCCCTTCAAGGCCCTTCCCGGATTCCGGGATTTCTTTCCGGAGGAATTCGCACTCCGGGCCCACATCTTTGACGCCATGCGTCGGGTCGCCCGCCGGTATGCCTTCGAGGAATACGACGGGCCGCCGCTCGAATCGCTCGAGCTTTATACCGGCAAGAGCGGAGATGAGATCGCCGGACAGTTGTACGGGTTTACCGACAAGGGTGGACGTGAGGTCGCGCTGCGGCCCGAGATGACCCCCACGCTCGCGCGCATGGTCGCCGAGCGCGCCAACGGGCTCCGAAAGCCGATTCGATGGTTTTCCATCCCTCAGCTGTTCCGCTACGAACGCCAGCAGCGGGGCCGGCTTCGAGAGCACTTCCAGCTCAATTGTGATTTGATCGGGGAGGCGGGTCCGCTCGGCGACGCCGAGATCATTGCGCTCGCCATCGACGTCATGCGAGCACTCGGACTCACCGCCGCGGACGTGCGCGTCCGGCTTTCCGACCGACGGCTTCTGGCGGTTCTGCTGGAGGAAATCGGCATCGGCGCCGCCCGCCAGACCCTCGCGTTCCATGCACTCGACAAACTGGGACGCTCCGAGTATCCCACGCGAAAGCGTGCCCTGCTGGAGGACGGCGCCAGCGACGAAGCGATCGGCCGGCTGGAAAAGCTTCCGGAGATCCGGACCTGGGCCGACCTGGAAGCGAGCTATCCTGCCGCCGCAAGCGCGGGCGAGCCGCTGCATCGCACGATGCTGGCACTCGGGGCGATGGGGCTGGGCGAGTTCGTGGATCTCGACCTGACCATCGTACGCGGCCTGGCATACTACACCGGGACGGTGTTCGAGCTCTTCGACGCGCAGAAGGCGCTTCGCGCGATTTGTGGAGGCGGACGGTACGACGATCTCCTGGAGCGGGTAGGAGGTGTCGATCTGCCGGCGCTCGGTTTCGGCATGGGGGACGTCGTGCTGGGGGAGCTGCTCAAGGAGCGTGGACTCGTGCCGCCGCCGGGATCCGTCGCGCAAGTGTTCGTCGTGGCGGCGACGAGTGACGACCGGCCGACTGTCCTCCGTCTGGTCCACACGCTTCGAGCCCGGGAGCTCCGCGTCGAATACGCGCTCACCGATCTCAAAATCGGGAAGCAGCTCGAATTGGCGTCGGCGCGGCGCGCCAGGTTCGCGGTGGTCCTCGGCCCGGAGGAGCGCTCCCGTGAGGTCGCCGTGCTGAAGGACCTGGACACCCGGGGCCAGCGTGAGGTACCGCTGTCCGAGCTTCCGGACGTGCTCGTGGCGGAGCTGTCTCGTTGATCGTTCACCGTTCACCGAATTGAAATGACCGCTCATGGCTGAAAGCAAAGCGCTGACCACCCGCACCCAGGATTTTTCCGCCTGGTACAACGAGCTCATCATGAAGGCCGAGCTGGCCGATTACAGCCCGGTCCGCGGCTGCATGGTGATCCGGCCCAACGGGTACGCGATCTGGGAAGAGATGCAGCGGGCGCTCGACCGGATGTTCAAGGACACCGGCCATCAGAACGCCTATTTCCCGCTCTTCATCCCCCAGAGTTTCCTTCAGAAGGAAGCCGAGCATGTCGAGGGGTTTGCGCCCGAGACCGCGGTAGTGACCCATGCCGGTGGGAAGGAGCTCGAGGAACCGCTGGTGGTGCGGCCCACCTCGGAGACCATCATCTACGCGATGTTCTCCAAGTGGATCCAGAGCTGGCGCGATCTGCCGCTCCTGGTCAACCAGTGGTGCAACGTCGTCCGATGGGAGCTTCGAACCCGGCTGTTTCTGCGCACGACCGAGTTCCTCTGGCAGGAAGGGCACACCGCGCATGCGTCCGAGGAGGAAGCCGAGCGGGAGACGCAGACGATTCTCGCGATCTATCGCCGGTTTGCCGAGGAGTGGATGGCGATGCCGGTCATCACGGGCCGGAAGACCGACAGCGAGCGATTCGCCGGGGCGCTCAGGACGTATGCCATCGAAGCGCTGATGCAGGACAACAAGGCGCTCCAGGCGGGCACCAGCCACAATCTGGGACAGAATTTCGCGAAGGCCTTCGACGTCACCTTCCAGACCGCCGACGGGGGCCTCGACCACGTGTGGAGCACATCGTGGGGCGTGTCCACCCGGCTCGTGGGCGGCCTCATCATGACCCATGGGGACGATCAGGGGCTGGTGTGTCCTCCCCGACTCGCGCAGTGGCAAGTCGTCATCGTTCCGATCTGGAAGACCGATGACGAGCGCACCCGCGTCGCGGAAGCCGGGGACCGGCTGGTCGCGGAGCTGCGCGCAGCCGGGATTCGCACCCATCAGGACGCCCGCGAAGGGATGAAGCCGGGTGCCAAGTACTACGAATGGGAAGGACGTGGCGTCCCCCTGCGGCTCGAGCTGGGGCCCCGGGATCTGGCCAATCAGACGGTGATGCTCGCGCGCCGAACCGGAGGTCCCAAAGAGGCGCTCCCCATGGCCGGCCTCGCGGCGCGGCTGCCTCAGGAAATGGAGCGGATGCAGGTCGCGCTCTTCGAAGCGGCGCGGACTCGCCGGGAGGCGGCATCGCTCCGTGGCCCGCGGTCGAAGCAGGAATTCGTCGATTTCCTGGAGGGGAACGGGGGATTCGTCTATGCCGGATGGTGTGGCGATCCCGCGGTCGAGGCCGAGATCAAGGAGCAGACCAAGGCGACGATCCGGGTCATCCCCGACGAGGAATTCCGCTCCGCGGAAGCCCCGACGACCTGCATCTGGACCGGGCGGCCCGCGATGGCCGAGGTCGTATGGGCCAAGGCGTACTGATGACCTCGGCTCGACGGCTGGACGTCGCGACGGCTGGGAGCGACCGCCAGGCTGAGCTGTTCGCCGACGCGGGGCTCTCGCGCAACGGGATGGGCGAGCTTCTGCTCGGCGGCGTCGCGGTCGAGGCAATCGCCCGCGAGGCCGGGACACCGGCGTATGTGTACAACACCGAATCGATCCGCCGGCACTACGACGCCCTTACCGCCGCGATGGGAGCGCTCCCGCACCGAATCCACTATGCCGCCAAGGCCAACAGCTGTCTCGCCGTGCTGCGCGTGCTGCGCGACCTCGGCGCGGGCTGTGACATCGTCTCGGGGGGCGAGCTCCAGCTTGCGCTCGCGGCGGGATTCACGCCGGACCGCATCGTCTTCAGCGGGGTGGGGAAGACGGCGGCCGAGCTGTCACTCGCGTTCGAGGCCGGGATCGGGCAGATCAACATCGAGTCGCTCGAAGAGCTGACCCTGCTCTCCGAGCTGGCGAGGCATCATCCCGGCTCCGCACCGGTGCGGGTCGGCATTCGCGTGAATCCCGATGTCACCGTCGATACCCATCCGTACATCACCACGGGCACCGCGGCGGCCAAGTTTGGAATTCCCGCCGACCAGGTCCTCGATGCCGCGAAGAGCATTGCGGGGGAGCCGCGCCTGCTGCTCACCGGCATCGCGATGCACGTGGGAAGCCAGCTGCTCGAAGTCGGGCCGTATATCACCGGCGCGGCCCGGCTCGCCGAGCTGGTCGGTACACTCCGCGGCGCCGGCATCGCGACCCTCGAATCGATCGGGATCGGCGGTGGACTGGGCATCCGCTACAAGGACGAAGTTCCCCTCGATCCCCGGGATCTCATCGCGGCCATCGGTCCGATCACGGCGCCGCTGGCATTGGCCGTCCATCTGGAGCCGGGTCGATTCCTGGTCGGCAGCGCGGGGATCCTGCTCACCACCGTGCTCTACCGGAAACACGCCGGCGGGAAGCACTTCGTCGTCGTCGATGCCGGCATGACCGACCTGGTGCGACCGAGCCGGTACAATGCCCATCACGAAATCGTGGTCGCCCGCGATCGTGGACATGCGCACCGGCACGTCGATGTCGTCGGCCCGATTTGCGAAAGTGGCGACTTTCTCGCGCTCGACCGGCCGCTCCCCCTGGTCGAGGCCGGTGACATCCTCGCCATTCTGGGGGCCGGCGCGTATGGCTTTGTCATGGCGTCGACCTACAACGCCCGGCCCCGGCCTCCCGAGCTCCTGGTGGACGGCACCAGGTGGGCGGTCGCGCGGCCACGAGAGCAATTGGAAGACCTGACGCGTGGTGAGCGGCCGGATTGCTTCGGCGGCAGAGCCGCCTCGCCATGACGACCCACGACAAGATCCTCATTCTGGACTACGGCTCCCAGTTCACCCAGCTGATCGCCCGCCGGGTCCGAGAAGCCCACGTGTATTCGGAAATCCATCCCGCGAGCCGCTCGCTCACCTGGATCCGGGAGTGGGGCCCGAAGGGAATCATTTTGTCCGGTGGTCCCAACTCGGTATACGACGAAGGGGCACCCCTCGCTCCGAAGGAGCTGCTCGATCTCGGCATTCCGGTGCTCGGCCTGTGTTACGGGATGCAGCTGATCGCGCACCTGACCGGCGCCCGGGTGGTGAGCGCGTCGCGCAAGGAGTATGGTCGCGCCACCGTGACGGTGCTCGGGGGGCGTCTCTTCCGGAGCTTTACGCCGGGCGAAGCGATCCAGGTGTGGATGAGTCACGGAGATCACGTGGATGCCCCACCGCCGGGCTTCGTGGCCACCGCATCGAGCGCCAATTCGCCGGTCGCCGGCTTCGAGCATGCGAGCAAGCCGGTCTTTGCGGTGCAATTCCATCCCGAGGTCGCGCACACTCCCCGCGGCGGCGAGATCATCGCGAGTTTCCTCTTCGATGTGTGCGGCTGCTCCCCCGACTGGACCGCGGGACACTTTATCGAAACCGAGGTCGGCCGGATCATCCGGCAGGTCGGCCCGGCAACCCGGGTGATCTGCGGGCTCTCCGGCGGGGTGGATTCATCGGTGGCGGCCGCGCTGGTCCACAAGGCGATTGGCAACCGGCTCACCTGCATCTTCGTGGACCATGGCCTGCTCCGGCTGCACGAGCGCGAGCAGGTGGAGCAGACTTTCCGTCGTCACCTGGGTATCGATCTCAGGGTGATCGATGCCAGCGATCGCTTTCTGACCCGGCTCGCCGGAGTCACCGATCCCGAAGAAAAGCGGCGCATCATCGGGCACGAGTTCATCGAAGCCTTCGCGGGCGAGGCGAAGTCGGTCGGCGGCGATGTGGGATTCCTGGTGCAGGGCACGCTGTATCCCGATGTCATCGAATCGACCTCCCCGGGCGGCGGACCCTCGGTCACCATCAAGACCCACCACAATGTCGGGGGGCTTCCCGAGCAGCTGCCGTTCGCGCTGATCGAGCCGCTGCGCGAGCTCTTCAAGGACGAAGTCCGCCAGGTGGGGCGCGAGCTGGGCCTGCCGGAAGAAATCGTGGGCCGGCACCCGTTTCCGGGACCGGGGCTGGCGATCCGCATCCTGGGCGAGGTTACCGGTCCTGCACTCGAGGTGTTGCGGCAGGTGGATGCGATTTACATCGAAGAGATTCGTGCCGCGGGGCTGTACGACGAGATCTGGCAGGCATTCTCGGTGCTGCTCCCCATCCGGTCCGTCGGGGTCCAGGGCGACTTTCGCACCTACGATCAGGCGGTCGCGCTCCGCGCCGTCACCAGTCGCGACGGAATGACCGCCGACTGGTATCCATTTCCGCCGGAAGTGCTCGCGCACATCTCCAACCGCATTGCGAACGAAGTGAAGGGGGTCAATCGGGTGGTGTACGATGTCAGCAGCAAGCCGCCCGCGACGATCGAGTGGGAGTAGCCTACACCCCCTTTTCGTCGAGCAGCCGGAAGAGCTGATCCGGATCGGTGAGCGCCCTGAGCCGGTCGGGCACATCGGGCATCTGGGCAAACTGCGCGAGCCTGCCGAGCACCGGCAGATACTGATTCGACACTTCGGTGGGCGGTGCCACGATCATGAAAAAGATGTGCACCGGACGGTGATCGACGGCATCGTACTCGAGGCCTGCGCGGTGGAGTCCGAAGCCGATTCGCAGACGGTTGAGGGCCAGGGAGCGGCAGTGGGGAATCGCGAAGCCGCGCCCCACCCCGGTCGAGCCAAGCATCTCCCGACGCTTGAGGAGTCGGCTGAGTTGCAGCGTCGAACGCTCGTCGAGACGCAGCAGCGCCACCAACTCATCGAACACCAGGTCCTTGGTCGGGGCCTGAAGGTCGAGTGAGACTGCGCTGGGGTCCAGGAAATCGCGGAGGCGCATTCCCAGTGTAGTCTAGATTGGCGGGAAGCCGTGCGGTACCCCCCGCGTTGCCGCTTCCGCCCTGGCCAAATAGCTTTCCCTCATGCGGTTACCGTTTTTCTCCGCGCCGGGTGTTCCCCTCGTCCTGGCTCCCATGGCCGGGGTGTCGGAAGGCCCGTTCCGTCAGATCTGCCGGCAATTCGGTGCCGACATCCTGATGACGGAATTCCTCTCGGCCGAAGCGATTCGCCGTGGCATTCGGCGGACGCTGGAAGGGGCGGAATTCGAGGAGGTCGAGCGTCCGGTCGGAGTACAGATTTACGGCGCAGATCCGGCCGGCATGGCTCGCGCCGCGGCGATCGTTACCGAGGCGTACCAGCCCGATTTCATCGACATCAATTTCGGGTGCCCCGTCAAAAAGGTGGTGCAGCGCAACGGGGGCTCCGGGTGCCTCCGGGATATGGGCCTGGTCGACCGGATCATTCACGACGTCGTGGCGGCAACGCACCTCCCGGTCACGGTCAAGACCCGCAGCGGCTGGAACGAGGAAACCCGGGATCCGGTGGGCATCGCGCTCCGCATGCAGGATGCCGGCGCGTGTGCCTTCACGCTGCACGCCCGGACCCGCACCCAGATGTTTCAGGGCAGGGCGAGCTGGGACGAGATCGCGCGGGTCGTCGAGGCGCTGGAGATTCCGGTCATCGGGAACGGCGACATCAGCACCGCCGCGGACATTCTCCGGATGCGGGAGCACACCGGGTGCGCCGCGATCATGGTCGGGCGCGGTTCATTCGGGAATCCATGGATCTTCCGCGACGGGCGGGCGCTGCTCCGCGGAGAGCCGACCGGCGCGCCGCCCGACGCGATCGAGCGATTCTCCGTGGCCCTGGAGCACGCGCGGCTGGCTCTTCGGCTGCAGGGCGACGAGCGGAAGACCGTCATCGAATTCCGCAAGCATCTCGGCTGGTACACGCGCGGATTGCCCGCCTCGGCGCAACTTCGCGAGCGGCTCTTCCAGGTCGAATCGATGGTCGAGGCCGAAGCGATTTTCCGCGAGTACCTCGAGCCGGCCGTCCAGGCCGCGTGAACCGGGTTCGACTCGAGCGCCTCCTGAAGGATGTTGCCGCCGGTTCGGTCACACCGGGGCACGCGCTCGAGGCGCTCGCCCGGTTTCCCACGGAAGCGCTCGACTTTGCCCAGCTGGACCATCAGCGATCACTGCGCCAGGGACATCCCGAAGTCGTCTTCGCCGCGAGCAAGACGACCGCCCAGGTTCTGGCCATCTGCGGTGCGCTCGAAGCGGCCCAGGGTGGGTTCTTCTGTACCCGGGTGAGCGAGGACCAGGCCACCGCGCTCCGGGCCCGATTCCCTGGTCTCCGCGAAAGCGTGGCGGGCCGCACCGCCTGGCTTCCGATGGAGCCGGTGGCGCCGCTCGAGGGCAACCTGCTGGTGGTGACGGCCGGCACCAGTGATCTGCCGGTCGCCGAGGAAGCCGCGACGACCGCCGAAGCGATGGGAGTCAGTGTGTCGCGGCTCTCCGATGTGGGCATAGCCGGCATTCATCGTCTCCTCAACGCCGGGGAAGCGCTCCAGGCAGCCGACGTGATCGTGGTGGTGGCCGGAATGGAGGGTGCGCTGCCCAGCGTCGTGGGTGGACTGGTAGCGACCCCGGTGATCGCCGTCCCGACCAGCGTAGGCTACGGGGCCTCGTTCGGAGGAATGGCCGCCCTCCTCGGGATGCTCAACTCCTGCGCCGCGGGGGTCACGGTGGTCAACATCGACAACGGCTTCGGTGCGGCGATGGCGGCGGTGCGACTGCTGACGGCGCGCGCGCGGGGAACCGGCTGATGCAGCAGACCGTGTATCACTCCGAGCAGCCGCCGTTCACCTGGATCGACGTGACGGCTCCGACAGTGGCCGAGCTGCAGGAGCTGGCAGCCCGGTACGCTCTCCCCGGCACCGCGGTCGAAGACTGTCTCGACCCGGAGCACCTTCCGAAGTACGAGCGCTTCAACGATTCGGTATTCCTGATTCTCCGGGTCCATGATCCGGCCGCGCCGGGCTCGGCGGGGACGGTGCAGGAGCTCACCCGGAAGATCGCGCTCTTTCTCCGCGGCGACCTGGGACTCACCGTGCACCGCGTGGATCTTCCCGCCATCGCTTCGGTGCGCGAGCGGTTCAGCGGCCAGGCTTCGGAAGAGTGCACCGGGACCGCCCTTCTGGCGGCCCTGGTCAACGCGACGCTGGACTCCTACGACAAGCCGCTGCAGCAGGCCGAAGACGACATCGACAGCTTCGAGGAAGGATTGTTCCGTCCCGATACGCCCGCTCCAACGCTGGAGCGCGTCCACGTACTCAAGCGGCGGGTGAGCCTGATCAAGCGAATGCTCTGGCAGACGCAGAATGTGATCGTGAGGATGACGCCGACCGGGGAGCGGATGCATCCGCTGTACCAGGACCTCAAGGAGAATACCGAGAGCTATCACTTCTGGGCGGACCAGCTCCAGGAGGACCTGAACAACCTGCTGAGCATGCACGTGACCATGGCCTCGCACCGGACCAACGAAGTCATGCGGGTCCTCACGGTCTTCTCGGCCTTCTTCCTTCCGCTCACCTTCATCGTGGGCATCTACGGCATGAACTTCGAGCACATGCCGGAGCTCGGAAAACGGTGGGGTTACCCCGCCGTCATTGCCGTGATGGCCGCGGTGTGCCTGGTGATCTTCGTCTGGTTCCGCCGGCGCGGCTGGCTCGGCCGCGGCCGCTCGTGAGCTCGATCTTCTGGCTCGTGGGGGGCCTGGTGGCCGGCGCCGCCGCCGGGGTTCTCCTGCGAAGGGGGAGACGGCCTCCGGAGCCGGGTTCGGTGCCGCAGCCCACCGCGGAAGGTCCTCCGCTGCTCGAGTGGATCCTCCGATCCAATGGCGCACTGGGCGCCTGGATGGTCGGTCCCGGAACCCGCGAAGTGGCGGTTCCTACCGGCGGGCTGTCCGATGATGTGGATCGTATCGTCCGGGCACGCCTGGAGCACCAACGCGTCGGCGACGGGCAGGGCGTCGAACGCCTGGCCTCCGGCACGCTGGTCTTCGCCAGCCTCGAAGGCCGCGCGGCGGGTCTGCACCTTCCCGCCGCCACCTCGCCCCACGCGACGGCGACGGCTCAGCGGGATCTCGCCCGGCTGCTCGATTACGACCGCTGGCGGCCGGTTCTGGCCGACGTGGCCAAGGAGCAGGACACCCCGGGGGAATCGGTGGAAAGTGTGGCGCTCCGTCTGGCGCATCAGCTGGAGCGATTGCTGGGCGTCGAGACCTGCGTGGCGCTCGCCGAATCCTCCGGCGTCCGGATCACCGGCGTGTCGCTCCGGTCCGATCGGCGGCTGCTCCGTGCCATCGTGGCGGAGGGGAGTCCGCTCGAGCTGGCGGCGCTCGGCCGCGCCGGCGTCACCTCCGGTGTCGTGGCGCCGTTCGGCAGCGTGCTCTCCGACCGCCGCCGCCGGAAGGATCCCGCGTTCGTGTGCCCGATTCCCGGAGACAAGACTCCGCTCGGGGCGGTCGCGGTGTGGACGGCCGGCGGTGCGGAGCCCGCGGGACCGCTCCTCGCGGCATTCCGGAGCACGGTGGACACGGCGGGAACGCGCCTCCTCGCGGCCCTGGAGCGCCGCGCGCTCAGTGACGCCGCCATTCGCGATCCGCTCACCGGTCTCAGGAACCGGCGCGGCCTGGGCGAGGTGATGACGTCGATCAGCGTGCTGACCGGCGCACTGGTGTACGTGGATCTCGACGAGTTCAAGCAGCTCAACGACACCCTGGGACATCCGGCCGGTGATGCAGCGCTGGTGCACATATCCCGGCTGCTGATGCAGGCGGTTCGCGACAACGACACGGTCGCGCGGATCGGCGGGGAGGAGTTCGCCATCTGGCTTCCGGCCGCGTCGCTGGAGCGCGGTCGGCAGGTCGCCGAGCGTATTCGTCAGGCCATCGCGTGGAGCGAATGGAAATGGCAAGGCGAGAAGCGGGCGATTCGTGCCTCGCTGGGCGTCTCGGGCTGTCCCGAGACCAGCGCCACCAAGGAAGGTCTCCCGGCCCAGGCCGATGCGGCGCTCTACGAAGCGAAGCGGGCCGGACGCGACCGCGTCGTGGTGTTTGGCGGCGCAACGACGCAATGACGCGAGGGCGCAACGGCGCAACGGCGCAACGGCGCAAAGACGCAAAGGTGTGACCAGCATCCAGCATCTCAACCGAGGACTGACTTCGATGCGAAGAGTCTTGCTTGCCTCCGCCCTGTTTGCGGCACCACTCACCGCCCAGGACGACGCGCTGGTCGCACGGGCCCGCGCCATTCACGATCGGGTGATGACGCTCGACACTCATGTCGACATCAACCCCTCCAATTTCACCGCGGAGCGGAATTACACCCAGCGGCTGCCCACCCAGGTCAACCTTCCCAAGATGGAGGAGGGGGGTCTCGACGCCGTCTTTTTCATTGTGTATGTCGGCCAGCGGAACGACTTCACCCCGGAGGGTTACTCCCGGGTGCACGCCGCGGCGATCGAGAAATTCGAGGCCATCCACCGGCTGGCGGAGCAGATTGCGCCCGACCGGATCGGGCTGGCCCTGACCGCGGACGACGCCCGGCGGATCTACGCCAGCGGGAAGAAGGTCGCGTTCATCGGCATCGAGAACGGATACCCGATCGGTACCGATCTCACCAACGTGAAGAAGTTCTACGATCTGGGCGGCCGGTACATGTCGCTGGCCCACAACGGGCACAGCCAGCTGTCCGATTCGAATACCGGCGAGCGCGACGGGATCTGGCTGCACAACGGGCTCGCGCCGCTGGGGCGCGAGGTGATTGCCGAGATGAACCGCCTGGGGATCATGGTGGACATTTCACACCCGTCGAAGCAGTCGATGATGCAGACGCTGGCCCTCACCAAGGCGCCGATCATCGCGTCGCACTCCGGTGTCAGGGCGATCTGCAATCACTCGAGGAATCTCGACGACGAGCAGCTCCAGGGCCTCAAGAAAAACGGCGGGGTGGCGCAACTGGTGGCATTCAACGCCTACGTGAAGTGCGGCCAGGAGTCGCCCGAACGGCACGCGGCGCAATCAGCTCTGTTTCAGAAATACGGCGTCAGCGGGCCCGGGGGCGCCCAGGGGCTGCCGGATTCCACCCGGGCAGCCTTTCAGCAGGACATGCAGGCGCTGAACCAGAAGTTCCCGCTGCCCCCCCGGGCGACGGTGAAAGACTTTGCCGACCATATCGATTACGCCGTCAAGCTGATCGGCCTTGACCATGTAGGAATCAGCTCGGATTTCGACGGCGGAGGGGGCGTCGAAGGGTGGAGCGACGCGAGCGAAACCTTCAATGTGACGCTCGAGCTGGTGCGCCGCGGCTACACCGAGGAGCAGATCGGGAAGCTCTGGAGCGGGAATTTGCTGCGTGTCATGGAGGCCGTGGAGCGGGCCGCGTCCAAGCCAAAGAGCGAATAGCGAGTCGCGAAGCGGGAAGCGGGAAGGCCTCCACGTCCTTGCGCCATTCCGTCTTTGCGCCCGCTCTCCGCGCCCTTATCTTTCCAGGAGCTCGAAAGGGGGGCGACTGGCTTCGACGGGTCAGTAGAAGGTGTGGCAGCGTGCCCAGGTCCAGGTCCCTGGTAAAACCGCTTGGAAACGTTCAAATGCCAACTCTGATTTGGCGCTGGCTGCCTAAGCTGAGCTAGTCTCGCTCTAGGCACCTTCGGCGACGGAGCCCGTCCGGGGCGTCGGCGTCGAATACGCAAAACCGGGCTGGCCTGCCGTGGCCCTCCGACGCGGCGGGTGAGAAAACTCGGAGGTTCGTTCCGGGAAGGTTGGCCGATGACCGGCCCGGGACTACGCAAAGACACCGGCCTACGCACGTAGACGCTGCGCTGGACGCTGGTTCGGACCAGGGTTCGATTCCCTGCGCCTCCATTGATGAGTTAGGAAGTAGCGAAGAGCGAGGAGCGAAGAGGGAGCCACCTCCTCGCTCTTCGCTCTTCGCTATACTTCATTCCCATGTTCCGCTTCCTCGCGGTCGCTGCAGCCTCGCTCGTCGGCGCCCTGTCTCTTGCTGCGCAAGCTCCCCGCCTCGGCGCCATCATCTTTCCGACCTCCGGATCTCCGGCCGCCCAGGATGCCTTCATTCGCGGAGTGCTCTTCCTTCACAGCTTCGAATACGAAAGTGCCGAGCGCGCTTTTCTGAGAGCGCAGACCCTCGAGCCCGGGTTCGCCATGGCGTACTGGGGCGAGGCGATGACCTATACGCACCCGGTCTGGAATCAACAGGACCTGAGCTCCGGACGAGGTGCGCTGGAGCGACTTGGGTCGACGCCGGCGGCCCGCCGTGCCCGGGCCGGGACCGCACGGGAACAGCGGTACCTCGAAGCGGTCGAGGTCCTGTACGGGCCCGGCGAGAAGCCCCGACGCGACACGCTCTATGCCGCCGTGATGGAACGGCTGGTTCGGGAGCATCCCGGCGACCTCGAGGCCAAGGCCTTCTACGCGCTGGCGCTGCTCGGTCTCAACCAGGGAGTCCGGGATACGGTGACCTACCTCCGGGCTGCGGCATACGCCGATACGGTCTTCCGGGCCAACCCCGATCACCCTGGGGCGGCGCACTATTTGATTCACGCCTACGACGACCCGGTGCACGCACCTCGCGGCCTGAGCGCGGCCCGCGCGTATGCCCGCATCGCGCCCGATGCCGCACATGCCCAGCACATGACGACCCACATTTTCCTCGCCATGGGAATGTGGGACGAAGTGGTGGCGCAGAACCGGATCGCGATGCGACTTCAGGCCACGCTGCCGGGCCACTATTCCAGCTGGCTCGTCTACGCCCTCATCCAGCAGGGCCGTTACGGCATGGCGCAGGAGCTCATCGCGCAGCTCCGCAGAAACCTTGCGGGGGGAGGGTTGCACGCGCAGCATGGGGCGCTGGTCGACATGCGGGCCCATTACCTCCTGCACTCCGAGGACTGGCGCGGTCTGGTGTTCGACCAGCAGTCGAGTCACGACCGGATGTCGCTGATGGGCGAAATCACCGACGTCTTCACCCGGGGAGCGATCGCCTACCGCCGGCGCGATCAGAAGTCACTCGCCGATGCCGCCTCCGAAGTGGCCCGGCTGGTCGAAGCGATGCGGGAGGATCAGGGCGACGCGTCTCCCACCACGATGGCCGGGAGGGTCATGGCGAGCGAGCTCGGGGGGATGGCGCTCTTCCTGGGGGGCAACCGGGTCGAGGGAGTCCGCGTGGTCCGGCAGGCCAGTCTCATCGAGGATGCGATGCCGATGGAGTTCGGGCCGCCGGCGATCGTCGAGCCCAGTCACGAGCTCCTGGGCTAGATGCTGCTCGAAGTCAATCCGACCGAAGCACAGGACCAGTTTCGGCGGGCACTGGCGTTGGCGCCGGGCCGATCTCGCTCGCTGCTGGGGCTGGCTCGCGCGGCCATCGCCACAGGCGACAAGCCGGCCGCCGGTGATGCGCTCGACCACCTGGCACGGAACTGGGCCCTGGCTGATCCAAGAGCCCGGGAAGATCTGGCGCCGCTCCGGCGCCTCGCTGCCAAGCTTCCCTAACCCGCGAGTCTCAGGGCGCCGCGGGCGGCACGCGCTGCGCGAGCACGTGCGCTTCCTGGGTTGCCCGGAATTGCACCAGGGCGCGTCGCAAGTCGGGATCGCCGGCGGCGAGCATCGCCACGGCGAAAAGCGCGGCGTTGTGCGCGCCCGCCTCCCCGACCGCGAATGTGGCGACGGGTATACCGGCCGGCATCTGCACGATGGAAAGGAGAGAATCGAGCCCCTGGAGGTGGCGGGAGGGAACCGGCACGCCGAGGACCGGAAGCACGGTCTTCGCGGCGACCACGCCGGCCAGGTGCGCTGCACCGCCCGCGCCCGCAATGATGCAGGCCATGCCCCGTCCCTCGGCCGTCGCGGCGTACTCGAGGAGCTGATCGGGCGTCCGATGGGCCGAGAGCACCCGTGTTTCATACGGCACGCCAAAGTCCCCCAGACGCCGCGCAGCATGCTGCATGACCTCCCAGTCGGAACTCGAACCCATCACCACGCCGACGAGGGGATTCGCCATCGGAGCTCCATGCGAGGAAGCGGTGAAAAAACCGTGAGGCCCGTCAACGGGCGCCGCGCCGAGGCAAAGTAGACGCGCGCCTCTGGCGATGCGAGGGACCTTGCCGGACCAGTGCCACCGGTGGATTCTCGGCCGAGGCCACAAACCATTGCGGGATCATGGGATAGCCCATCTGGTGAGGCTTGGCCCGCCCGTTGCTGTTTGGGAGGCTGCCCGGGGCCTTTTCCCGGCCACCCCCCAGACCCGGTCTGCGATGCGGAAGCGGTCGAAGACGCCAGGCGACTTGTCGTCTCTCGCGACGAAACTGCTCCTCCAGAGCAGGTTCGGGCAGCGGCTCCTGGTGTTGTTTGTGGTGTGCGCGATCGTACCGACCTGCGCGGTCGGGTGGCTCTCCTTTCAAAGCACCGCGTCGCAGCTCACCCAGCAGAGCTGGGAGCGCCTCGCATCGGTCGCGAGGGCCGCCGGACGTACCCTCTTCGACCGTCTCGATCTGCTGGAGGCCGACGTGCGGAAGTCGGCCTCCCGTTTGTCGGCCTGTTCCGAGTGCGCATCCGCGATGCTCTATGCCGCGGACGAAGTCATCTGGGTTTCGTCCAGAGCGCCGAGGCGCCTGGCAGGCGAAGCGGACGACCTTCCGGCGCTCACCCTGGCGGAGCTGCCCCAGCTCCTCCCCGGACAAAGCACCGTGGTTGTCCGGCGGCACGCCTCCGATACCGTGCGGGTGTACCTGGTGCACCGCCCCGCCGGGAGCATGGAGCGGGTCGTGATCCGGATCAACCTCGCGTACCTGTGGAGTGCCGCGGACGACGAAGTGGTTCCACCCAACGTGAGCTTGACGCTCTGGGATCCTCGCGCCGGGGTGCTGATCGCATCGGTATCGCATGGCGGAGCGACCGTCACTCCGGGAGTCGCCGCTCCGCTGATGCGGGCGCCGAGCGGGACTTTCGAATGGAACGGGCCGCGGGGCGAGACGTTCGCCTCCTGGTGGGCGCCCGCCGTAACGGGCGGATTGTTCGTCACGACGTTGCGCGTCATCGTGAGCCAGCCGATGTCCGAGGTGCTGGCTCCGATGGCTTCGTTCAAGCGCGACTTCGCGCTGCTCCTGGCGGCATCGCTGCTCACCGTGCTCCTGCTCTGCATGAGCCAGATCCGGCGGAGTCTCCAGCCGCTGGCCGAGCTGCAGCGGGGAACCAAGCGGATCGCCGAGCGTGACTTCGAGCACCGGGTGCAGGTGTCCAGCGGCGACGAGCTCGAGGAGCTCGCCGGCTCGTTCAACACGATGTCGACCCGCCTGGCACGCCAATTCAACGCCCTCAAAGCGGCCGCCGAGCTCGATCGGGCGGTGCTGTCCTCGGTGGAGGCGGGATCGATCGCCCAGACCATCGTCGACCGGATTCCGGAGATCTGCCCCTGCGACGGCCTCAGCATCACCCTGCTCGGCGCTCCCGGGAGCCCGGATGCGATGACCTGGCGCGCCTCCGCCGGCGGGCTCGACCGCGTGCATGCAAGCGTGCGACTGGGCGCTGAGGATCTTCGCCGCGCCAATGAACATCCGGACCGGCTGGTGTACATCGGCGGAGAGGAACCCCTGCCTCCGTTCCTGAGCCATTTTCACCGGGATGGGGACGCGACCAAGATCGATGCCTTCCCGCTTCGATTCGGGGGCGACCTCCTCGGCTTCCTGGCGCTGCGCGCCAGACCCGGCGAGACCACCGAGGACGACATGGTGCAGGTGCGCCGCATCGCCGATCAGGTCGCCATCGCGTTGTCCAATGCACGCATGGTGGATCAGGTTCGCTTTCTGGCGTTTTACGACAGCCTCACCCAGCTGCCCAACCGGGTGCTCTACAAGGAGCGGCTCGCCCAGGCGCTGGTGCGGGGCGCTCGGAACGACCGCTTCGTCGCGGTGTGCTTCATCGATCTCGACCATTTTTCGCGGATCAACGACACCCTGGGGCACGACCTCGGCGACGAGCTGCTGCAGGAGGTTTCCCGGCGCCTGGTGGGGTCGGCGCGGGTGGGCGACAGCGTGTCCCGCCTCGGAGCCGGGCAGGGGGCCGCCGAAGTCTCCCGTCTCGGCGGTGACGAATTCACCGTGGTGCTCCCCGATCTCACCGACCCGCAGGAATCGGTGCGCGTCGCCCGGAGGCTGCTGGAGTCCCTCCGTCGTCCCATCCGCCTCGGGACCCAGGAGGTCTTCGTCACCGCATCCGTGGGAATCGCGATCTATCCGTTCGACGGTGCGGACACGGAAGAGCTGCTGAAGAGCGCCGACGTCGCGATGTATCACGCGAAGGAGCAGGGCCGCAACGGGTATCAGATGTATTCCGCCTCGATGAACGCCGAAGCGATGGCCCGGCTGCAACTGGAGCAGCAACTCCGCAAGGCGGTCGAGTCGCGCGAATTCACGATCTGGTACCAGCCGATCGTGGACCTCGATACCCGGCGGCCCGTGGGCGCGGAAGCGCTGGTCCGCTGGGAGCATCCGGAGCGGGGGCTCGTCTCACCGGGGGAATTCATCGCGCTCTGCGAGGAGTGCGGCCTCATCGTACCGCTTGGCGAATGGATTCTGCGCGAGGTCTGCTCGCAGGCGCGGGCATGGGAAGCGGCCGGTCTCGGCGCGGTCCGGATGTCGGTCAATCTCTCCGCCCGGCAGCTTCGGCACGACGGCATTGTCGAGATGGTGCGGACGATCCTGCACGAGACCGGGCTCCGTCCCCGGTCACTGGTCCTGGAGCTGACCGAATCGATGCTGATGGAGCCGCGGGGCGTCACCGGGCGGACCATTCTGGAGCTGGCCGATCTCGGTGTGAGTCTCGCCATCGACGACTTCGGCACCGGGTATTCGTCGCTCAGCTACCTCAAGAACTTTCCGGTGACGACGCTCAAAATCGACCGCTCGTTCATCGCCGGCATCACCAGCGATCCGGACGATTCCGCCATCACCACGGCGATCATCGCGCTGGCACGGGCAATGGAACTCGACGTCGTCGCCGAGGGGGTCGAGACGGAAGCCCAGGCCGAATTCCTGAAGGACCGCGGCTGCCACCGGATTCAGGGCTACCTGGTCGGACGTCCCATGTCGCGGGACGAGTTCGAGGAGGGGTTGCGGGGAGCGATCGACCATCAGCCATCAGCCGTCAGCCGGAAGCGCCTGAAGGCCGCGAGTTGAACAGGAAGTAGCCAAGAGCGAAGCGCGAGGAGGAAAAGACCGTTCCCTCCTCGCTACACGGTGGCGCGGGTCCGGTTCATCGTCCCACGCTCGGCCAGCGCGGCCTGCGCGGCGGCCAGACGGGCGATCGGAACCCGGAAGGGGGAGCACGACACATAGTTCATTTTCAGGGCTTCACAGAACGCCACCGCCCTCGGTTCGCCGCCGTGCTCACCGCAGATGCCCAGCTTCAGGTCCTGTCGTTCCCGCCGCCCGAGCCCCACCGCCATCGAGATCAGCTTGCCGACGCCTTCGAGGTCGAGCTGAATGAAGGGATCGTCGTCGATGATGTTGCGATCCAGGTACGCCGGGAGGAACACTCCCGCGTCGTCCCGCGACAGCCCCCAGGTCGTCTGGGTCAGATCATTGGTGCCGAAGGAAAAGAACTGCGCCTCCCGGGCAATCTCATCAGCGGTGAGCGCCGCGCGGGGCAGCTCGATCATCGTGCCCAGGAGGTACGGCACGGTAAGCTGGCGTTCGCGGAACACCTCTTCCGCCACCTGCCGTACCAGCAACGCCTGCTTCCGGAACTCGACCACGTGGGCCACCAGCGGGATCATCACCTCGGGCTGGACCCGGCCCTTGCGATTCGCCACCGTGCACGCCGCTTCGAAGATTGCCCGCGCCTGCATCATCGTGATCTCGGGATACATGATGCCGAGCCGGCAGCCCCGGAGGCCAAGCATCGGATTCACCTCCGAGAGCGTGGCGATCGTCCGCATCACGTCCTCCACCGACCGGCCGGTATCGCGGGCCAGCGAAGCAATCTCGCCGGCTTCCTTGGGCAGGAACTCGTGCAGCGGGGGATCGAGCAAGCGGATGGTGACGGGGTACCCTTCCATGGCCCGGAAGATCCCCTCGAAATCGGTGCGCTGCATCGGGAGCAGCTTGGCGAGGGCCTTTTTCCGCCCTTCTTCGTCGGCGGCCAGGATCATCTCGCGCATCGCGGTGATCCGTTCGCCCTCGAAGAACATGTGCTCGGTGCGGCAGAGCCCGATTCCCTCGGCGCCGAAGTCGCGGCCGCGATGGGCGTCGGCCGGGGTGTCGGCGTTCACCCGCACCCGCAGATGGCGCATCCCATCCGCCCAGCCCATCAGCCGTGAGTAGTGACCTGAGAGCTCGGGTGGCACCAGCCGGGCCTTCCCGGCGTAGACCCGGCCGGAGCTTCCATCCACGGTGATCCACTCGCCCTCCGAGATCCGCCGTCCATCGACGGAGAATGCCGGAGTCCCCTCGTCGACTTCGATCTCATGGGCGCCGGCGACGCAGGGCTTGCCCATACCCCGCGCCACGACGGCGGCGTGGGAGGTCATGCCGCCCCGGGCGGTCAGGATCGCTCTCGCCGCGACCATTCCGTGGAAGTCTTCAGGGCTGGTTTCCCGTCGGACCAGAATGACCGGTTCGCCTTTTCGGCCTCGTGCCTCCGCATGATCGGCGTCGAAGACCGCGGCGCCGCTGGCCGCGCCCGGCGAGGCGGGGAGTCCCGTCGTCAACAGATCGAGCGCCGCCTTCGGATCGATGGTCGGATGTAGGAGCTGATTCAGATCGTTGGGGGGAACGCGCGCGATCGCCTCCTCCTCCGAAATCAGTCCCTCGTCCACCATCTCGACCGCGCAGCGCACGGCCGAGTGTCCCGAGCGCTGCGCCCGGCGGGTCTGCAGCATGTAGAGCCGGCCCCGCTGAATCGTGAACTCGAGATCCTGCACGTCGCGGAAATGGCGCTCCAGCGTGCGGGCGACGTGCTCCAGCTCGACAAACGCCTCAGGCATCCGGTCGCGGAGACGGGTGATCGGCTCGGGAGTCCGGATGCCCGAGACGACATCCTCTCCCTGCGCGTTGAGCAGGTACTCGCCATAGAGGGCGCGCTCGCCGGTGGACGGGTCGCGGGTAAAGGCGACGCCGGTACCCGAGTCCTCGCCCATGTTGCCGAAGACCATGGCGACGATGTTCACCGCCGTGCCCATGGTATCGGGAATGTCGTGCAGGTGCCGGTAATCGATGGCGCGCCGGGTATTCCAGCTCTCGCAGACGGCGGCGATGGCACCCCAGAGCTGGTCCATCGGGTCCTCTGGGAACGGCTTCCCCGATTCGCGGCGGATCACGTCCTTGAACTCGCCGACGACGTCGCGCAGCGCCTCCCAGGGGAGGTCGATATCCCGCGCGGCGCCCGCGGCGCGCTTGCGTCGCTCCAGCGTTTCGTCGAACACCCGCTTGGGAACCTCGAAGACGACCCCGCCGTACATCTGCACGAACCGGCGGTAGGAATCGTAGGCAAAGCTGGCGTTCTCGGAATGCCGGCGAAGTCCCTCGACGGTCGTGTCGTTGAGGCCGAGGTTGAGGATGGTCTCCATCATGCCGGGCATCGAAACCGCCGCCCCCGAACGAACCGACACGAGCAGCGGATCGGCGCCCCCGCCGAATTGTCGTCCGGTGGCCGCCTCGAGACGCCCGAGCGCCGCCTCGAGCTGGGGACGCAGGCGCGGCGGGAAGCTCCGGGTTTCGAGATAGGTGGGGCAGAGGCTGGCGGCGATCGTGAAGCCGGGCGGCACCGGTATGCCGAGATTGGTCATCTCCGCGAGGCCGGCCCCCTTGCCGCCGAGCACGTCCTTCATCGCCGCGGTGCCGTCGGCACGCCCCTGGCCGAAGAAGTACACCAGCGGCTGAGGGGCGGTATCGCTCATGTCGGGGATGCGGCCAGCGGTGGAAGAATGGCCGCGAGGTGCTCCTCTGAGGTGACGGGCACGGGATACCGGCCGGAGAAGCAGGCATGGCAGAATGCATTCCGCGTCCCGGCCGCCCGCAGCATCCCCTCCAGCGAGAGGTATCCCAGGGTGTCCACCCCGAGAAAATCCCGGATTTCGTCGGCGGAATGCGTCGCGGCGATCAGCTCTTCGCGGGTCGGCGTATCGATCCCGTAATGGCAGGGTCCGGTGATCGGCGGCGACGCCAACCGGAGATGCACTTCGCGTGCTCCGGCCGATCGAATCATCTGGACCAGGCCCTTGCTGGTCGTGCCGCGAACCAGGCTGTCGTCCACCACTACGACCGAGCGGCCGGAGATGACCTCGCGGACCGGATTGAACTTGATCTTCACCTTCGCGACGCGGAGCGCTTGCGTCGGATTGATGAAGGTCCGGCCGACGTAGTGGTTGCGGATCAGGCCGTGCTCGAGCTTGAGCCCGCTCTGCTCCGCGAATCCCAGCGCCATCGCATTGCTGGAGTCGGGGACGCTGAACACCACCTCGCCCCGAGGCGCGGGGTGTTCCACCGCCAGCTGGCGCCCGAGCTCCCGGCGGACCCGGTCCACCGATTCGCCGAACACGTTGCTGTCGGGGCGTGCGAAGTACACCAGCTCGAAGACGCAGCGGCTGACCGGCCGCGGCGGGAGCGGCGCCAGGGTTTTCACCACGCCGTTCGAGATCCGCACGAATTCGCCGGGGACCAGCTCCCGGATGAGGGTCGCCCCGACGAGGTCGAGCGCGCAGGTCTCCGACGCGACGATCACGCCGTCACCCAATCGCCCGAGGACGAGCGGTCGGAATCCCCGGGGGTCGACCACCGCGTAGAGCACCCGGCCCACGCTGATGACCAGGCTGTAAGCGCCCTCGACCTGCGCGAGCGCCTCGCGGATCTGCGCCTCCGGATCGTCGGCGGGAGAGCGCGCGATCAGGTGGACGATCACCTCGGAATCCGAAGACGACTGGAAGATCGCACCCTGTCCGACCAGCGCCCGCCGGAGTTCAGGGGCATTCGTGAGGTTTCCGTTGTGGGCCAGCGCCAGGGCGCCACCCCGGTAATTCGCCATGCAGGGCTGCGCGTTGGCCAGCACCGAGCTGCCCGTGGTCGAGTAGCGGGTGTGCCCCACCGCCACGTCTCCCGGGAGATCCCTGAGGTGCCGCTCCTGGAAGATGTCGCCCACCAGTCCCATGCCGCGGTGTGCGTGCGACTGGCCCGTCGCATCGATGGTGACGATGCCGGCGCTCTCCTGTCCCCGGTGTTGCAGGGCATAGAGGCCGAGGTAGGCCACCCGGCCGGCGTCATGGATCGACGACACTCCAATGATTCCACACATGGTCAGCGCCCTTCCATGACGCGGTCCCCGTCCACCCGCATGCGGCGGGGGATCGCGTCAAAGTACGCCCGCCGGAGCTCGAGGGAGGCCCAGCCGAACGTTGCATGCGAATTCCGCAGGTGAATCTCCAGCCTGCCTCCAGCCTCTCCGACGGATCCAACAGGTTCGGCCGGCACCCCATGGCGCTCGGCCAGCGCGAGCAGCTCGGTCACGCGCTCCCGCGCGCACGACGCGACGACACGGGCCGCATCTTCACCATACAGCATCGCGTCGGCGGCACGCCCGCCGGCGTTGGCGAGGGCGACCGAAGCACCGCAGGAGGTATCGGCGTATGGGGCGCCGATGCACGCCTCGGCGAGCGCGACGGCAAGCCCGCCGTCCGAGCAATCGTGCGCTGAGCGCAGCAGGCCCGCCCCTGCCGCCGCCGCCAGGAATCGCTGCAGCCGCCCTTCGGCGTCGAGGTCCACCGGTGGCGGAGCGCCACCGACGAATCCGCGAATGACCTCCCAGTAGCTCGAGCCGCCGAGGTGGCCGGCGGTCGTGCCGAAGAGGACGATCGAGTCACCCGGCGTCCTGAAATGGCTCGCGACCCGCCGGGTCACATCTGGCAGGAGCCCGACCATGCCGACCGTCGGTGTCGGGTCGATCGCGCCGGTGGGACTCTCGTTATACAGCGAGACGTTTCCGCCGGTCACCGGTGTCCCGAATGCCCGGCACGCATCGCCGATCCCGCGGCATGCTTCGCGAAACTGGAAAAAGGCGTCCGGCTTGTCCGGGTTGCCGAAGTTGAGGCAATCGGTGATCCCGAGGGGCGTGGCACCGGTGCACGCGACGTTTCGGGCCGCTTCGGCCACCGCGGCTTTGCCGCCCTCGTAGGGATCGAGCGCGACGTATCGCTGATTGCAGTCGACCGAGACCGCGAGTCCGAATCCGGTGCCGGGCACCCGCAGCACGCCCGCGTCGCCACCCGGGCCAAGCACCGTTTCCGCCTGCACGGTGGAATCGTACTGCTCGTACACCCAGCGTTTGCTGGCGATCGTCGGGTCGTCGAGCAACAACGGGAGTGCGCCGAGCACATCGGCGCACGGCGGTGCGCTGGGAAGCGCCCTCCGCCGGGCAGCAGCGGCTGGTGACTCCGTCGCTTCGGGATAGTAGACCGGACAGCCGTCGACCAGGCGCTCGCCGGGAATCGAGGCGACGGTCACAGCTCCGTGCACGACCCGGAACAGCCCGTCCTCCGTCACTCGCCCGACCGGGGTAGCGTCGAGCTCCCATTTGGCGCAGACGGCCTGGATCGCGGCGACCTGCTCGGGGAGCGCGACGATGAGCATCCGCTCCTGGGATTCGGAGAGCATGATTTCGTAGGGCGTCATGCCCGGCTCCCGGGTCGGCACCAGACTCGTGTCCAGCTCGACCCCCACGCCGCCCCGCGCCGCCATTTCCGCCGACGAGCTGGTCAGCCCGGCGGCACCCATATCCTGAATCGCCACGGTCAGGCCGGCCTCGATGAGCTCCAGGGTCGCCTCGAGCAGGAGCTTTTCCGTGAACGGGTCGCCCACCTGTACCTGGGGCCGCCGCGCTTCACTCTTGGACGAAAGCTCCTCCGAGGCGAAGCTGGCACCGTGGATCCCGTCACGACCGGTCCGCGACCCCATCGTCAGCAGGACATTGCCCACCCCGTGCGCCCTGGCCCGCATGAGGTCCTTCTCGCGAAGCAGTCCCACACACATCGCATTGACCAGCGGGTTACCGCTGTACCCCGGCGCGAAGGCGACCTCGCCGCCGAGCGTGGGGACGCCGACGCAGTTGCCGTAGTCGCCTACGCCCTTCACGATCCCGCCGAAGAGATAGCGATTCCGGGGTTCGTCGAGGGGGCCCAGCCGGAGGGAGTTGAGGAGCGCCACGGGGCGCGCCCCCATGGTAAACACGTCGCGGAGAATGCCGCCGACCCCGGTGGCGGCACCCTGGTATGGCTCCACCGCGCTCGGGTGGTTGTGCGACTCGATCTTGAACGCGACCGCCCACCCGTCGGGCAACCGCAGCACGCCCGCGTTTTCTCCCGGGCCTTGAACGACCTGGGGACCGTCGGTTGGAAAGGTCTTGAGAATCGGCCGGGTGTGCTTGTAGGAACAATGCTCCGACCAGAGGGCGGAGAAGATCCCCAGCTCGGTGAGGGTGGGCGTGCGTCCGAGCATCGCCACGATCTCGGCGTACTCCCGTTCGTTCAGATTGTGCTCCCGCACGACTTCCGCCGTGACCGGCCGCTCCCCGGGGAAGGGAAGCGCGTCGGGCGCGACCGCGGTATTGGTCACGAGTTGCCCCGGCCCTTCTTGAGGGCGGTCCAGAGATCGCCCATCACGCGGCCGAGCACACCCGGATCATCCTCCTTCATCAGGTGGGCCACCTCGCCGCCATCGAGCCAGATTCCGTGGCAGTCGGGACACCGGTCGATGTGTACGCCGTGGAATACCTCAGTGTGCAGGTCCGCGCCATCCTTGGGGCATTTCATGAAATGCATCTTGCGCTCGGCGGCGGTCCGTTCGGCTCGCCCCTGGGCACGGAGCCGGGCCAGACGCTCGGCTTCCTCCCGCGCGAAGTACTCGTCTTCATTCCGGCTCGGCTTGTCGGTGCTCATGCGCCCTGGGGCTCCGCGATCAGGTGAGATGCGAGTGAGGTAAACACGCGGTGGCCGGCGTCGCTCCCGAGGATGGACTCCGCGAGGCGCTCGGGGTGCGGCATCATGCCGACGACATTGCCCGTGGCGCTGCAAATGGCGGCGATGTCGCGAGCCGAACCGTTGGGATTGCCCGGGATGTCGTGGCCGGCCCGGCCGGCATAGCGCAGCACGACCCGGCCCTCGGCTTCGAGCTGATCCAGCAGCGCCTCCGGACCGACGAAGCGGCCCTCCCCGTGGCCCACCGGGATGCGGATCCCTTCTCCGGGCTCGTAGTGCGACGTGAAGGGTGTCGCCGTCCGCTCGACCTGGACGTCGACCGGCCGGGAGAGGTACTTGAGCCCGGCGTTGCGGACCAGCGCGCCGGGCAGCAGCCCCGCTTCACACAGGATCTGGAACCCGTTGCAGATGCCGAGCACCGGCGCTCCCATCGCGGCGTGGGCGCGGATGGCGTCCATGACCGGGCTCATCCGTGCGATCGCCCCGCTCCGGAGGTAATCGCCATAACTGAATCCGCCGGGGAGGATGACGGCATCGGCTCCTCCGAGGGACGTGTCGCGGTGCCAGACGTAGAACGCCTCGCCGCCGGCGCGCTCGACCGCGCGGCAGGCTTCGGGCTCGCAGTTGCTCCCGGGAAAGCGAACGACCGCGACCCGCATCATGGCCGGCCTCCGGCGTCGACCGCGATCTCGTAGTCTTCGGTCACCGGATTGGCGAGCAGTTTGTCGCACATGGTGCGCACCCTGGCCTCGGCGTCCGCGGCGCTCGCGGCCGCCACGTCCAGCGCGATCGCTTTGCCGACGTGCACGTTGCTCGCTTCGGGAAAGTGCAACGCCGACAGGGCGTGCTCCACCGCCTGCCCCTGGGGATCGAGGAGGCCGGCACGAGGGAGAATCCGCACATGGACCCGCCAGGTCATTCGTCGGCTCCGCGCTCGGTGAGGAGCAGGAAAATGTGGCGCAATACGCCGAAGCTGGCGTAGGCGATGAAGAAGGGGAACAGGATCGACGACGGATACAGGATCGATCCGACCACGATCCCGAGCAGCACGACCAGGACGATGATGCCCTTGGCGGATGTGATGCTGACCGGTGCGCCGCGGGGATACATGACTTTGCTCACCATCAGGACGGCCAGCAGGAGGAGCAGGACCACCAGACCCTGGTGCTCCAGGTCGAGGTGCGCGACCGACATCCGGTACCACTGTGTCTGGCTGAAGGCGTAATACGTGGCGAGCGTCATCCCGGCGGCGGGCGACGGGAGTCCGGTAAACCATCCCGGCGTCGGCTTCCCGTGGGAGAGAACGTTGAAGCGCGCGAGGCGCAAGGCGACCGCCACGACATACAGGAAGCAGACGATCCAGCCATAGCGCCCGGCCGTGGAGAACTCCATGAAATAGATCAGGAGCGCGGGGGCCACCCCGAACGAGATCACGTCGACCAGCGAATCGAGCTCGGCGCCGAACCGGCTGCCGGTGCCCATGCGGCGAGCCACCCGCCCGTCGAGCGAGTCGAGGATGCCGGCAAACACGATGAACCATCCGGCCTGCCGGAAGTTCCCGTTGAACGCCTGCACGATGGCCCAGAAGCCGAAGAAGAGATTCCCGAGCGTGAACGCGCTCGGGATCACCACGACGACCCGGCGAATTCCCTCGCGCCGCTCGGGCTGATCGGTTCTCACTTCCATCGTGCCACCACCGTCTGGGCCGCCAGGGTCGTGTCGCCCTCTTTCACCAGGACCGTCACCCCCGCCGGAACGAACACATCCACCCGGGAGCCGAAGCGGATGAGTCCCATGCGCTCGGCCTGGCCCACGTCGGTGCCTTCGGCGTGGTCGGTGACGATCCGGCGCGCCACCGAGCCCGCGATCTGCCGGATGAGGAGCCGGCCTTTCGGAGTGTCGAGGCCCACGCTGCTGTGCTCGTTCTCGGTCGAGGCCTTTTCACGTTCCGCGTGCCCGAACTTTCCGCGCACGTACTCGCGAAAGCCGACCCGGCCGCGGGTCGGATACCGATTGACATGGACGTTGAACACGTTCATGAAAATGGCGATCCGGATGGCCGGCCCCCGGATGAAGAGCGGCTCGTCGATCGGGATCACGCTGACCACCTTGCCGTCGGCGGGGGCCAGCACGATCTCATCACCCCGGGGACCTTCGCGGACCGGATCCCGGAAGAACGCCACCACCCAAACCGCGACGGGAAGCCAGAGCACCGCGGCGACCCAGAAGTGCATCCAGGCGAGCACGCCCAGCACGATCCAGGCAATCGCGATGAACGGCCCCCCTTCGGGTGCGACCCGCATTACACGGACTCCGGCAGCGGCCGGCCGGTGAGCAATTGAAAGGCCTCGAGATATCGGGCGCTGGTGGCGAGGATCACGTCGGGGGGCAGCGGCGGCGGCGGCGGGTTGCCGTCCCACACCCCCGCCGTCCGCAGCCCCGCGAGGTAGTCTCGCAACGGCTGCTTGTCGAAGCTGGGCTGCGTTCGCCCGGGATGATACTCCGCGGCGGACCAGAAGCGCGACGAGTCCGGTGTCATCACTTCATCGATCAATCGCAGCGTTCCCGACGGATCCACCCCGAACTCGAACTTCGTATCGGCAATGATGATTCCTCGCCGCTCGGCGTAGTCCCGGCCGGCCTCGTACAGGGCGAGGCTCCTGGCCTCGAGTTCCGCCGTTCGCTCCGCGCCAAGTGCCCGCCGCATGGTCTCCACGGTGACATTCTCATCGTGACCGGTCTCGGCCTTCGTGGCCGGAGAAAACACCGGACGCGGAAACTGCTGGCTCTCGAGCATCCCTTCCGGCAGCGGCTCGCCGGCCAGGGTGCCGCTCCGCCGGTATTCCTGCCAGGCGGAACCGGAGAGGTATCCGCGCACCACGCACTCGAATGGCACCGGAGCGGTCCGCCGCACCAGCATCGACCGGCCCGCCAGCGCGTCGCGATGGTCGGCGAGCGCCGGGACCTCCCGCGCGATCTGATCGGCGTCCGCGGTCAGGAAATGGTGGGGACCGAGTCCTCCCAGAATCTCGAGCCACGACACGGTGATCTGGGTCAGGACTTCGCCCTTTCTCGGCACCGGCTCGGTCATGACCACATCGAATGCGCTCACCCGGTCGCTCGCGACGAGGAGCAGACGGGCGTCGTCGACTTCGTAGACTTCGCGAACCTTGCCACGCCGCCAGAGCGGAAGCGGGAGCCGGGAGGACGCGATCACGGTCATACCCGGACCTCCCCGGCCACGGCCGGCGCGGCATGCGCGGCGGCGCGAGCGATGACCGGATCGAGGAACTCTTCCAGGAACTCTGTCACCTGCGCCTCCGAGCGTCCGATGTAGTGGGTTGGGTCGAGCTCCGCGGCGAGGGCCGCGGCCGGGATGCGTGAGAACGCCGGGTCGCCGGCGAGCCGGTGCAGGAGATCGTTCGGCCGGCCGACCGCGACGTCGGCGGCCACGGCCAGGCTGGTCGTCCGCAACACTTCGTGCAGCGCCTGGCGGTCACCGCCGGCGGCGACGCCGAGCATCAGCCAGCGCTCGGTAGCCATGAACGGCATCTGGTCGGCGACATGTCGCGCGATGACCGGCTCGCGCACTTCGAGACCGGCCACGATGTTCGTGGCGAGAATCAGGATTGCATCGGCCGCCAGGAATGCTTCGGGAAGCACCAGCCTGCGATTGGCGCTGTCGTCGAGCGTTCGCTCCAGCCACTGCGTTGCCGCGGTCTGGGCGGCATTCTGCTGCAGCGAAATGAGGAACCGGGCCAGGCCGTTGATGCGCTCGGCGCGCATGGGATTCCGCTTGTAGGCCATCGCGCTCGAGCCGACCTGTTCCGATTCGAACGGCTCCAGCAGCTCGCCTTCGTGCTGCAGCAGGCGGAGGTCGGCCGCCATCTTGGACGCCGATTGCGCGAGACCCGACAGGGCGTCGAGGACGGTGCTGTCGATCTTGCGCGAATAGGTCTGGCCGGAGACCGCGACCGGATGCGCGAATCCCATTCGTTCCGCGATCCGCCGGTCGAGCTCGCGCACCTTCGCGTGGTCACCCTTGAACAGCTCGAGGAACGACGCCTGGGTCCCGGTGGTCCCCTTGCAGCCGAGAAACGGGAAGCCGGCCAGCCGCTGGCAGAGCTCCACGGTGTCGAGGGCAAAGTCCTGTGCCCAGAGGGTAGCCCGCTTTCCGACGGTGGTAAGCTGCGCGGGCTGGAAATGCGTATAGGCCAGGCAGGGCAGTGTCGCGTGCCGGGCGGCAAAGGCTCCGAGGGCCCGGAGGAGCGCGCCAAGCCGGCCGACCAGCAGCCGCATGCCGTCCCTCATGACGATCAGGTCGGCATTGTCGGTGACGAACGCGCTGGTTGCGCCAAGATGGATGTAGGGGCGGGCGGAGGGCGCCTGGTCGCCGAGGGCGTGCACGTGCGCCATGACATCGTGCCGGAATCGGCGTTCGTACTGGGCCGCGACAGCAAGGTCGGCGTCGTCGAGGTGGGCCCGCAGCGCATCGATGGCGGAGTCGGGAATCTCCATCCCGAGCTCCCGCTCGGTTTCCATCAGCGCGAGCCAGAGCCGGCGCCAGAGCGCCACACGGTGGGGTTCGCCCCAGAGCTGCTGCATCCCGGGCGAGGCGTATCGCGTCCCCAGCGGCGACTGGTATCGCACGTCGGTCACCGGAACACCATGTCGGTGAAGATGGTCTGCCCGTTTCGTTCGAAGTAGATCCGGAATGCCTGGTCGGCCCGGCTCGCCTCGAGCAGATCGCCGAACTGCTTCGCGTCGGCGACCAGCGAGCGATTGATCGCGAGGATGACATCGCCCTCCCGAAGCCCGGTTCCGCGCGCGACATCATCGGTCACCCGGACGATCAGCGCCCCGCGCGGGGCGCGAAGCCCGCGCTCCGCCTGAATCGCCGGGGTGACCGTGACGACTTCGAGGCCACGCAGGACGGTGACCTTGGTCGCAGTGCTGGTCGGCAGACCGCCGGTGGTGAATTCGTGCGCTTCGCTCCCCGAGCCGCGCTTCATCCGGACGGAGACCTTGTCGCCGACGTGGAGGTCGAGCTTGACCGCTTCCCAGTCGAGGTAGTTCCGGAGCCGGCGGCCGTTGGCCTCCAGCAGGACGGTGCCTTCGGTGATTCCGCCGCGCGCCGCGGGGCCGTTGGCCGCCACGCGGGTGACGGTGACGCCACCCTGGCTCTTCCAGTCCTGCATGGCGCTCGGGCCGGCGACGTCGAGCCCGGTCCAGGCCCGCTGCATCGTGCCGGTGCGAAGCAGCTCGTCGGCGACCCGCATGGCGCGCTCGATGGGGATCGCGAATCCGAGGCCGATCGATCCGCTGCTGCCACCGCCGCCGGTGAAGATCGAGGAATTCACCGCGACGACCTCGCCCAATGCGTTGGCCAGCGGGCCCCCGGAATTGCCCGGGTTGATGGCGGCGTCGGTCTGGATCATGTCCAGGTAGAGCCCAGGCTGCTCGCCGTTGGGCAGGATGTTGCGATGGGTGGCGCTCACCACGCCGGCGGTCACCGAGGGCTCGCTGTTGCCGAGCAGGAAGGCGTAGGGATTCCCGAGCGCCACCACCCATTCCCCGATCAGCAGGTCGGTGCTGCGCCCGAGCGCCACGACGGGAAGGTCGTTCCGATCGATGCGCACCACGGCGATGTCGGTGGTGGGGTCCTCGCCGACCAGCGTACCCGGAAGGTCGGTTCCGTCGGGGAGTGTCACCGTGATCGACTCGGCCCCCGCCACGACGTGCTGGTTGGTGATGATCACCCCGTCGGACTTCACGATGAAGCCGGTGCCCGAGCTGGGCACCAGCTGTTCCGTCTCTCGCGGAATGAAAAAGAAATCCCAGGGGCTCCGTTCGGTGACCCGGCGCCGGGACGACACGGTGATCGAAACCACGGCGGGGGAAAGCCGGCTCGCGGCATCGACGACCGCGGTGCGCCGGGAGGTACTGAGTGCCGCGCTCTCGGCGGTCCGCTGCGCACTCGCCGGAGGGACCAGCCCGTCGTTGCCGCTCCGGCACGCGGTGGTCAGCGCCAGACTCACCGCGAGGACCCGGGTACCGATCACGCGAAACACTCCGCGGGGTATTCCGCTGCGACGAAGTAAAGCCCGCGCGCCGGCGCGGGAGGGCTCGTCGTAACGCCGGTATCGAGGGCGAGCAGTCGGTTCATATCGCTCAGGGGACGGCGTCCGAGGCCGATGTCAACCATGGTACCCACCAGCATCCGGACCATGTGGTGAAGGAAACGGTCGGCGGCGACCTCGAATCCCAGGCCCGGACTCTCGGGCCTCGAAGACCACCGGGCGGCGCGAATGCGACAGCGTTTGTGGGCACGGGGAGAGCTCCGGACGCTGAAGGCGTGGAAATCATGCTCCCCCAGCATCGCATCGGCCGCGGCTTCGAGGATGTCGCGATCGAGCGGCTGTCCAAGCGCCCACTCATAGCGCCGCCGGAAGGGAGACGCGGCGCCGGCATCCGTCCCGATGAGATACCGATAGCGGCGACCGGTTGCTGAAGTTCGCGCGTGAAATCCGGGTTGCATCTCTCGCACCGCTTCGGCCCAGCAATCGTCAGGCAGGAGGGCGTTGAGCGCCCGGTGCAACGTCTCCGCGGTCCAGCGGGGCGGCATGATGCAGCTGACGGCCATTCCGCAGGCGTGCACTCCGGCGTCGGTTCGCCCGGCGGCGTGCGCGCGCACCGGGACGTCGCCGAGTCGCTCCAGGACGAGTTCGAGCTCCTCCTGCACCGTGCGCCCCCTGGCCTGTCGCTGCCACCCGGCAAACCCGCCGCCATCGTAGTGCAGCGTGACCAGAAAAGTGCGCGCCATTCTGTGAAAATTTAGTCGTGCGAGGAGTTTACGGCAAAGGGAGTGGCGAAGCGCGCAGAGCGAAGAGGGCCAGCTTTCCGCTTGCCCTTCGCGACTCGCTACTCCCTTGCTAGTAGCGGCGTATTACGCCCACAACGACGCCCTGAATCATGATGTCGTTCTCGGGGAATCGCAGCGGCTGCATCGTGGGATTGGCTGGTTGCAGACGAACCCAGCCGCCGGGCTCACGAAAGAATTTCTTGACGGTGGCCTCGGAGCCATTCACCAGCGCGATGACCATTTCGCCATTATCGGCGGTCTGGCGGCCATGGACGACCACGAAATCGCCGTCGACGATGTGCTCATCGATCATGGAATCGCCCCGAACCCGAAGGGCATAGTTGGGCCCGCGAGCAGGGAGCATTGCATCCGGGACGGGGAGCGTTTCCTGGTGCAGCACGGCTTCGATGGGCATGCCGGCTGCCACCACCCCCAGCAGCGGAATTTCGGTTGCCCCGCTCATGCCCTTGGGGGGCAGGACCTCGATGGAGCGACTCTCGTTGTAGCTCCGGCGGATGTAGCCCTTGCGCTCGAGGTTGGTGAGGTGCTCGTGGACGGTGGCGAGGGACTGGAAGGAAAAGTGCTCGGCAATCTCCTCGAAACTCGGTGCGAAGCCACGAGCCTGGATATGCCCTTCCAGATAGCTCAGGATTTCCTTTTGCCGTTTGGTGAGAGGCATGGCCGGATGGTCCTCGGAAATTGACGCCGATTGCTGCGAGTTACCCAAAGGGATACCATAAGGTAACCGAACAGGCCCCGAAAATCAACCAGATGATTCGAGCGCTGACTAGTGCCTTAACCCGCAGTCCCATACTATGTTGCACGAAGACTATCCCAATCCTCGGCCCCTTTTCCGACGCTGAGGTCCGCACGTGACGATTCCAACCGGATCAGAACTCGCGCTGCCTGCCACGCAGGTAGAGGAGTTGCTGCGGACTATCGTCAAGGGGCTCCGGGCGTTCCAGATGTACCTCCCCAACAATCCGGTCTATCAAAGGGCGGAGCATGCGATTCGCGATGCCTTCGTCCCGATCTGGTCTTCCACCCAGCAGCTCGCGCTGACGATCGTCGAGACCGACATCACCTGGGAGGAGCAGGTAGTCTACCGGCAGCCGAACCGGCACGACAGCTTCGCTTGGATTCTTTACAAGGACGGGATGCGGCACCTCACGCTCCTCCCCGGGGTCGAAGACCAGGAGCTGGTCCGTTTCCTCCAGGTGGTCACGAGGGCCCGGATGCTCGCCAGCGACGCCGCGGACGACCTCCTCACGCTGCTCTGGGAGCAGGACTTTCAGTGCGTCGAGTACCAGTTCGCCGAAATCATCACCGATTCGCTGGTGGTGCTCGACCCGCAGGCGGTCGACCTCGCTATGCAGCAGGATGCCGCCGCCCAGGAGGCCGTCCGGGAGGAGGTACGGGCCGACGCGGTCGATCGTGCGGGTGCGGTCGACGTGGATGATTTCGATTCCACGCTGTACTTCCTCGAGGAAAGCGAGACCGCCACGCTCCGGCGCCAGGTCGAAGAGGAATACACTCGTGATGCCAGGAAGGCAGCGCTCGACGCTCTGCTCGACACCTTCGAGACCCAGCCCGTAACGATGGTGCGGTCGGAAATCCTCGGCATCCTGGACGGGCTCTTTCCCAACCTCCTCACCCGAGGGGAATTCCGGACCGTGGCGACGCTGCTCCGGGAATTCCGCGCCATGTCCCAGCGTGTCACCGTCCTGGATCCGGCGGTCCGCGACCACCTCCTCTCATTTCAGACCCGGCTCAGCGAGCCGACGATTCTCTCCCAGCTCCTGCAGTCGCTGGAGGAGTCTTCGGCCCTTCCCGAGGATGAGGATGTCGGCGAAGTCCTCGGCGAGTTGCACGCCGAAGGGCTCGAGACGATGCTCACGTTCATTCCGGCCCTCAAGCGGCCGGCAATCCGGGCGATTCTCGAGGCCTCGGTGGATCGGCTGGCGGCGGTCAACACCGACATTCTCCTCTCGATCCTCAATAACGGAGATTCGGGTGGACTCCCCGGGGCGGTGGCGGTCTGCAGGCGGCTCAATCTCCAGATCGCGGTACCGTCGCTCGACCGCCTGGTCTCCCATCAGAATGCCGAGGTGCGGCTGGGAGCGGTCGAGGCGCTGGCGCACATCGGCTCCGCCGGTGCCATGGCGGGGCTCGAGCGCGCAGTGGACGATGCCGATCGGTCGGTGCGCATCGCCGCGCTGAATGCGGTGATGGTCAAAGGCTATCGCGCCGCGCTTCGGCGGCTGGAGGCGGTGGTCCAGGGGAGGGGCCCCAACGAGCTCGAGCGCGCCGAGCGGCGCCAGTTCTTCGAGGCCTATGCCGTGGTGGCGGGGCCGGCCGCGCTTCCGATTCTGCTGGAGATTCTCGAGCCCAAGCGGCTCTTTCTCCGTCGGCGCGCCAACTCGGAAACCCGGACCTGCGCGGCGTACGCGATCGCCCGGCTGCAGAATCCCGAAGCCCGCGCCGTGCTGGAGCGCATTCAACAGGACAAAGACCTTCCCGTCCGCAACGCCGCCGTCCGGGCGCTTCGCGAGTGGCCGGCGTGACCGACGACCATACTCAAACATCCCGTCCCGGAACCGGCGACGAGGGCTTCATTCGGGGCGTCGGCCGGACCTTCCTGCTGACGTTCTACGCGGCGCTCCGCGCGCTGAAGCTCTACCCGGTCGAGAATGCGACGGTGCAGAAGGCGCTCGATGAGCTGCAGGGTGCCGCCACGGCGGTGCTGCTGCGCGAATCCGAGCTCGAGCTCCGCCTCGCCGGCGACTTTCTGTTCATCAACGGCACCCGGCTCCGGCTGGAGCTCGACAACTTTGCGGCGTTCAGCAACCTGCTCACGACGCTGCGCGCGTTCGATATCGGCGTCTTCCGGACCCATGTGGGGGTGGAGCGGCGCGAGTGGCAGGCGCTGCTCAGCATCCTGCTCAGCATCTCCGCCGATCCGGCGGTCGAGGATCGCTACCTGGCCCTGGTCGAGCGGCTGGGACAGGCCAATACTCCCCACATCGAATTCGAGCCCGTCTCGGCGGTCACCGAGGAGCTCAACGCCCAGGAGGCGCGCGAAGTCGCGAAGCGGACGTACGCGCAAGGCGTGGCAGTGACCAAGGAGGTGGTCAACAGCATCCGGATGGGGCGGACCAGCAGCGTCAAGAAGGTGAAGCGCGCCGTGCAGATGATCGTCGATCAGGTGCTCACCAACGAGACGTCGATCATGGGGCTGACCACCCTCCGGGACTACGACGAATACACCTTCACGCACTCGGTCAACGTCTGCATCTTCTCGGTGGCGCTCGGCCGGAAGATCGGTCTCACCAAGCTGCAGCTGTACGATCTTGGCATGACGGCGCTGCTCCACGACATCGGCAAAGCGAAGATTCCGATCGAGATCCTGAACAAGACCCACGGCCTCGCGGAAGACGAATGGCGCGTCATCCAGGCGCATCCGTGGCGCGGGGCCATGACGCTCTTCGGGCTGCGCGCGTACGAGGAAATACCCTACAAGTCGATTCTCGTGGCGCACGAGCATCACATGAAGACCGACTTGACCGGATATCCCCGTGCCATCCGGCCGCGCACCCTGGGGATCTTCTCGCGGCTGGTCGCGGTGGCCGATGGATTCGACGCCGCGACCACCCGGCGCGCGTATCAGACGGTACCGATCGAGCCCGACCAGGTCCTGCGGGAAATGTGGACCAATCCGCGGCGGGGCTACGATCCGATCGTGGTGAAGGCGCTCATCAACCTGATCGGAGTCTATCCCATCGGCACCTGCGTCATCCTCGATACCTTCGAGGTGGGCATCGTCGCGCAATCCAACGCCGACCGGGAATTGCTGAATCGGCCGGTCGTCCGGATCGCGATCGATCCCACCGGCGGCGCGCTCGCGCCTCCCGGAGTGGCCGTGGACCTGACCGAGCGCGGGTCGGACGGGAATTTTCTCCGGTCGATCGTCAAAGTCACGAACCCGGATCGGTACAGCCTCACGGTGGGCGACTATTTCCTCTGATTCCGTGATTCCGGACTCTTCCAGCCGGTTGTTGGAGCAATACGCCCGCGTCCTCTCGATCACGGGACCGGCGCTCGTGTTTGCGACCGCGCTGACCGACGACCGATGGATCGATCACCCGATCGCGTTGATCGTGGTCCTGCTGTCGGTGGCGATGCTCCGCGTCGCTCCCGTGCGGCTGAGCAAATTCTCCTACCTCACCCAGATCGGGATCCCCGCGCTCGTCGCCGCGATCGCCACGCCGCCGTCGGTGGCGCTCCTGGGCCTCACCGGCGGCGTCTTTCTGGCGGACCTCGCTTGGATGCGGAAGCCGGTCCAGGTGGCGTCGGTCAACGCGGGCCGGGAAGCACTCGGCTTCGCGGTCGCCTATGGATTCTACGCGCTGGCCCTCTCGGTGAGCGGCGCGCGCGCCATGTCACTCGACTTCATGGCGCCGTTCGTCGTGCTGGCGGGTATGTACTTCGCCGTGACCCGCGTGCTCTTCTATCTGTCGCTGATCATGCGAGGCAAGCTCGAGGTGGAGGAGCGGCTGTTCATCCTCCGGTGGGAGATCATCGCGTTCCTCATGACGTTGCTCGGTGCCGCGATCATCATCTGGGCGCTGACTCAGCTGACGCTGGCCGGCTGGATCGTCGTGATGTCGGCGCTCGCCGTCTCGGGGCTGGTCACCCGCGCGCTGCTGGAGGAAGCCATCTCCGCCGAGGACCTGAACAAGGTCCACACGATGCAGGGGACCATCACCTCCAACCTGAGCCTGCGCACCTCCTTCGAGCAGATCGAGCAGCTGGCCTACCGGCTCCTCGACTGGGGCGACTTCCGGATCTATCGCACCGGCGCCGACCATCCGGTCCTGGCCTATCGCGGGCAGCAGGGCCGGCCCGCCCGGATCGCGCCGGATCCCGGCCTCGAGCTGGTCCGCGCGCGAGTCCTCATCAAGGGCGAGCCGCTGATCGTCGAGGACACCGTGCGCGAGCAGGTGCTGCAGTACCCGGATCTCGGGGTGCGGACGGTCGCCTTTCATCCGCTCCGCTATGCCGACCGGGTGATCGGCACGCTCGAGCTCGAGCATCACAAGCGGCATCACTATCGGGCCCGCGACCGGTCGGCGATGCGGGCGATCGCGGGCCAGATCTCGACGGCGATCCAGATCGCCGAGCTGCGACGCCCGCTGCTCGAGACCGTCGAGAAGATCGGCGCCCAGATCAACGCGCTCGCCCGCGCCGCAAACTCGTTGCGCTCCTCGGCGCTGGCCTTGCAGCTGGCGTCGGAAAACATGCGACGTGATGCGTCGAGCCAGGAATCGTTTGCGCGGACCGGTCTCGAGGCCACCGCCGAGCTGGGCCGCCTCGCCGAGGCTGCCGCGGAAGCCGGTGCCCAGGCAGCCCGCGTCAGCGGCGGGGCCGCGGACGCGGCCGCCAAACACCGCGCGGAAATCGAGGTCGCGGTGGACCGGCTCGTCCACGTGCAGGCGTTCGTGGCCGACAGTTCGCGCTCGGTCGTCACTCTCGGCATCACGACCGGGCGGATCCGGGCCTTCCTCACCTCGATCCAGGAGATCGCCGAGCTCACCAACGTCATCGCCCTCAACGCCTCGATCGAGGCCCACCGGGCCGGCGAATCGGGACGCGGATTCGCGGTGGTGGCGGAGGAGATTCGCCAGCTTGCGATGCAGAGCGCCGCCGCGGGAGCCGACGCGAGCCGGCTGGTGAGCGACATTTCGAGAGAGGTGTCGGGGATCGCGACCCAGATGGAGCGCGGGGAGCAGCTGGTCGAGGACGTCGGGGAGCTCTCCGGCGATACCGCGCGTGCGCTCGACGCGATCGTCCGGGCCACCCAGGAAGCCGGCACCCAGTCGCGGGCAATCGCCGAATCCGAGGCGGCCCATGAAGCCGCGAGCCGGAGGCTCTCGGGGCAGATCCGCCAGCTGGCCGATGCGGCGCTCCGGGCGCGGGGACAGACCGAATCGCTCGCGCGCGAAGCCGGCGAAGCGACCCGTGGCCAGGCGGAGCTCGAGGCCGCCATCGGGCAGCTCGAACGCGTCGCCGGCGAGCTCCGAGGCATCGCGCGCCACTTTGCCGTCGAGGGATGAAGGCCGCTCGCGTGTACGTCGCACTCGGGAGCAATCTGGGTGACCGGCAGGCGCACCTGGCGTTTGCGCGGGCGCGGCTCGGAGCCTTGCCGGGGACCACGCTCCTGGCGGAGTCCTCCGTCGAGGAGACCGCTCCGCTCGGCGGCCGCGCCCAGCCTCCGTACCTCAACCAGATGGTCCTGCTCGAGACCACCCTCTCACCCCGCGACCTGCTCGCGGCCTGCCAGGAGATCGAGGGGGCGGCTGGGCGCCGGCGCCGCGAAAGGTGGGAGTCGCGGACGCTCGACCTCGATCTGGTCCGGTACGACGGCCTGGAGCGCGACGAGCCCGGACTCACCCTCCCGCATCCCGGGCTCGAGGCCCGCAAATTCTGGCGCGACGAGCTGGATGAGCTCGCCCGCATGGGGTGGTGAGCGGTGCCGACCTCTCCTGCGCCTGCCACGGGACTTCCTCCCTGGGCCAAGGTGCGCCCGAAGCGGCTGTCCCACATCGAGCGGGTGGTCGATCTCATGACGCGATGGGGCGCCGAGATGCGGTTGCCTGCGGATGAACAGGCCCGGTGGCTTCGCGCCGCCTGGCTTCACGATGCGCTCCGGGATGCGCCGCCGGAAGAGCTCGCCGCGCTGATTCCGGGTACCGCGGGACCGGTCGAGCTTTTGCACGGCCCGGCGAGCGCGGCGCGCGCGGAAGCGGAAGGAGAAACGGACCGCGGGGTGCTGGCCGCCGTGCGGTATCACTCACTCGGCAGTGCGGATTGGGATATGCCGGGGCGCGCGCTCTACTGCGCCGATTTCCTCGAGCCGGGTCGCGCCTTCGATCGGGTCGGGCGCGCCGCCCTCGCCCAGCGGTTTCCGTCCGATCCTCGGGGAGTGCTCTACGAAGTGGCGCGTCGCCGGCTGGCCTACTCGATCGAATTCGGCTGGTCCATCCCCGAACCTACTTTCCGGTTTTGGAACAGCCTCGCCGCCTCGTCCTTCGCGGAGTAACGTGGACGCTGCTGGCCCTCACCGCAGGTGCGGGGGCGCTGGCCGGCTGTTCCGATAGCGGAACGCCGAAGGGCGTCGAGTCGGTTCCCGAGGGAGCACGAATCGTCGTGGAGGTCCTGAATGGGTCGGGTCGCCGCGGGTTGGCGCGCGCGGCGACCCGGGTGCTGCGCCAGGCGGGTTTCGACGTGGTGTACTTCGGGAACGTGAGCCCGACCGTCGCCACAACGCACGCCCTCGCGCGTCGCGGTGATTCCGCCGCCGCGGCGCGAGTCGCCCGCGCCCTCGGCGCACGGGAGGTTCGCGTGGCGACCGACACCCTGCTGCGCGTCGATGTGACGGTGGTCCTCGGAGGCGACTATCGCCCGCCGCCCGGATTGCGGCCGTGACGTGTTAGGGGTTGGCTGATGGGAATTGGGGGTTGGGGTATTCCCGAATCCCAGGTCCCAATGCCCAATCCGGTTCCTTCCTCGCGTGAACCCAGCTAAACCCCCAGCTCCGCCGCGATCACCAGGATGTCCTCACGAAGTACCCGGCGCTCGATCTGCAAGTGGAGAAAGCTGCGGCGGCCAAGCAGCCAGAGCCCGACCGCTCGGACCGCGCCGAGCGCGCGATCAGCCAATTCGGCAAGCCGGAGGGCGGCGTATCCCGACAGCGGCGCAAGCACGAGCGACACGATCCCGGCCGCCGTGCCCCAGGAACGCCAGACGAGCCATGCCACCACCAGCCAGGTGAGCGGGAAGACGATGAAAGCGCTCGCCGCCTTGGCGGTCGCGAGGATGTCGTCGTATTTCCCGACCGCGCGCTCGGAGAGAACGCCCACCAGACGGTAGGGCAGGTAATGGAGCAGGAGCCCCGGCACCCCGAGCGGAATCAGCAGCAGAAAGCGGAGGAGGAAGACGCCGCTGAGCAGGAGGACCCGGCCGGTGGTGAACCGTCCTACCGGCACGTCCCACGGGTCGATCCCGGCACCCCGCAGCTTGTCTTCGTAGCGCAGTACCCTCCGGCGGATTCTCTCCAATCGTTCCGGATCACGGGCTTTGAGTGCGTTGTACCCGGCGAGCACCCGGCGGCGGAAGGCGAATTCCTCCGCCAGCTCAGGTCGAGGCGCATCGTCGCGCTCCCGTCGCGCGCTGGCCAGGATGCGCTCGGTGCGCGCCACGAAGTCGTGGGCCTCGAACGCGTCGGCCTGCAGGGTGACGTCGCCGAGGGCCGCCCCGATGCGCTCGGTGAGCGATTTCACGAGCTCGGGGGGAGGCTCGGACGCGGCGTCGAGGGGCGCGGGGCGTACCGGGAAGGGTTCGCCGAAATACACGAGCGCGGCGCTGCGAAACGTTCGCTTGTCGGTGTAGAAGAGCCCGACCGGCTGAATCTGGAGCGGGGTCGGCGAGGAGACACCGAGGGCGATTCGGGCCGCGCCGGTCTTCATCGGCTTGAGGCGGGGATCGCTGTGACTCGTTCCCTCGGGGAAGAGCGCCACCGCTCCTCCCGCCGCGAGGTGCGCCCTGACCCGGGCGAACATTTCGCGGTTCTTGGTCAGATCCGCACCGGGGTCCTGCCGTCGCTCTACCGGGATCGATCCGGACGCGCGGACCAGCGAACCCACGATCGGAATCCGGAAGAGCGGAGCCTTGGCGAGGAAGGACGCCGGGCGCGGGGCGAGGCAGAGGACGAACACCGGGTCCACGAGTGAATTCGGATGATTCAGCACGAACATCAGGGGTCCGGTCGTCGGGACCCGATCCACTCCCTCCGTTTCGACCCGCCGGAAGAAGAGCCGGAGGTTGATGCGAAGCAGCGCGACGATCGCCGCGCGCATCAGCGGGTCGCGAGCCGCTGTTTCTTTTCCATCGCCACGAAGAGCTGCCCGCATGCCGCGTCGATATCCAGTCCGCGGCTCTTCCGCACGACGGCTTCGACGCCCTGATTGCGAAGCCGGTCGGCGAATACGCGGATGCGGTTGCCTGAGGTCGGTGTGAGCCCTGGACTCCCCCCGGGGTGGAGCGGAAGGAGATTCACGTGGGCTCCGAGCGCGTGCGCCAGTTTGGCCAGCTTGTCGGCGTCGCTGTCGGAATCATTCTTCCCGGCGATGAGCACGTACTCGAAGGTGACCCGTTTCCTGAACGCGCGCGCCGCTCGCAGCACGTCGTCCATCGGGTACTTCTTCTGGATCGGCATGAGACGCAGCCGCTGCCCCTGCGCCGGCGCGTGCAACGAAATGGCGAGCCGGAATTGCTCCGGACGCTCCGCCAGGGCCAGCATGCCGGGGATGATGCCGACGGTGGAGACGGTGATGTGGCGCGCCCCGATGCCGAGACCGGCCGGATCATTCAGAATCGTGAGCGCGGTGTCTACCGCCGGCCAATTGAGCAGCGGCTCTCCCATGCCCATGAAGACGATGTTGGTGGGCTTCTCCGCCGGATTGCTCAGCACGATCTGGCGGACCTGTCCGGCGATTTCCCACGCCGTCAGGTTCCGGCGGAATCCCATCAATCCGGTGGCGCAGAAGACGCAGCCGAGCGCGCAGCCCGCCTGCGAAGAGATGCACAGGGTGAGGCGCTTTCCGCTCGGAATCAGGACCGATTCGATCGCCTCGCCATCGTCCAGCCGCCACAGGTATTTCCGGGTGCCGTCGGCGGACTGCTGTATCGTCTCGGCGGTGAGGCCCGGGAGCGGGAAGGCGGCGTCGAGCTCGGTCCGGAGCGCCGCGGGCAATTCCGTGGCCTCCTGCCAGCCCCCGACCGGCGCGACCCAGAGCCGGCGGTGAATCTGGGCGACTCGATAGCCCGGCAGCCCCCGTTCCCGGGCCCACGCGGCCAGACTCGCTCCGGCGTTCGCCGGCGTCTGATCCAGGGGGGAATTCGAGAGCACCACGGCGCGTGTCATGGGAGGAATGTAGTCGTCTGTTGCTTGATCCACCTCTTTGCGCCCGTTACGTTTGCGCATGCTCCCCACGTCGCTTCGAACCCACTCCGGCGGTCTCCTGACCCGCGACCATGCGGGGTGCCAGGTGCGTCTCGGCGGCTGGGTTCATCGCCGGCGTGATCTTGGTGGACTCGTCTTCATCGATCTGCGCGACCGGCACGGTCTGGTGCAGCTCTCCTTCGATCCCGCGTACACGCCGACGGAGGTCCTCGAACGCGCCGCCGGTTGCGGTGTCGAAACGGTCGTGCTGGTGACCGGAACAGTGGCCCTCCGGCCCAATGCCGCGCGCGATGCCGGCATGGTCTCCCGGGAAGTGGAGGTCCAGGTCGCCGCGCTCGAAGTCGCCGGTCCCGCCGTGACGCCGGCCATTCCGGTCGGACGGAAAGAGAACGAGGATCTGCCCGCGGAAGAGCTTCGACTCAAGCACCGCGTCCTCGACCTTCGCCGCCCCGAGCTTCAGGCGAACCTGATTCTCCGGCATCGCCTCCTGCAGCGGACCCGCCGCACGCTCTCGGAGCAGGGGTTCCTCGAGCTCGAAACGCCGATCCTGACCAAGCCGACACCGGAAGGTGCGCGGGACTATCTGGTGCCGTCCCGGGTGCATCCCGGGGAGTTCTATGCGCTCCCGCAATCGCCGCAAATCTACAAGCAGCTGCTCATGGTGGCGGGGTTCGACCGCTATTTCCAGATCGCGCGATGTTTCCGGGACGAAGACTTGCGGGCGGACCGGCAACCGGAGTTCACCCAGATCGATCTCGAAGCCTCTTTCGTGACGCAGGATGATGTTCTCTCCGTCGTGGAGTCGGTCCTCGTCGCGCTCTGGGACGAGGCCGGCCACACGATCTCGCGGCCGTTTTCCCGGCTCACCTGGCGCGAGGCGATGGAGCGGTTTGGAATCGACAAGCCCGATCTCCGCTACGGATTCGAGATCCGCGACCTGACGGCGACGGTCGGTTCCGGGGCAGCGCCCTTCCTTCGGGACGCGATCGCGTCCGGGGGCCGGGTGCGGGGGATCGTGGCCTCCGGCGCGCAGGCGATTTCGCGGAAGGATCTCGACGGGTTCGGCCAGCTGGCGAAAGACGCCGGCGCGGGCGGTCTGATCTGGGCGCGCAGGGGGAGCGCGTGGGAGGGGCAGGGCGTCAAAGCCATCGGCTCCGAGGCGCTCGCCGCCCTGGACGGCGCCGAAGGCGATCTCCTCCTCGCCGTGGCCGGCGCCGATGCCGTGACTTCACCGGCCCTTCATGCCGTCCGCACCGCGCTGGTCAAACGCCTGACGCCGGCACCCCAGATGACCCACGCGTTTCTGTGGGTCGTGGATTTTCCGCTGTTCGAGCCCGATCCCGCCACCGGCGCGCATGTGTTCGTGCACCACCCCTTCACCGCGCCGCATCCGGACGACGTGGGGTACCTCGAGACCGATCCCGGCCGGTGCCGCGCCATCCACTACGACGCGGTGTACAACGGCACCGAGCTGGGCAGCGGCTCCATCCGGATCACCAATCCCGATGTCCAGCGGACCATTTTCGGATTGCTGGGGCTTCCCGCGGACGAGATCCGTCGCCGGTTCGGATTCCTGCTCGATGGCCTGGCGGCCGGTGCGCCGCCGCACGGAGGCTTCGCGGTCGGGTTCGACCGCGTCGCCATGCTGCTCTCGGGGGCGCCGTCGCTGCGCGACGTCATTGCGTTTCCCAAGACGACTGCAGCCAGGGCACTCTTCGAAGGCGCGCCCACGACCGTCTCCACGGCCGACCTCGCCGCGCTCCACCTGGCGGTGACCGGATGAAGGGGCCCGGCGCGGAGGAGATCACCCAGCGGATCAGCATCGAGGGAGCCGATCCGCTCCTGCTGGGTGGTGTCAACGACATCAACTTGAGTGAGCTGGAGCGCGCGACCTCCGCCCGCGTGTCGTTGCGCGGGGAATCGCTGACGATCACGGGCACGGTGGACCAGGTGGAACGTGCCGCTACCGTGGCGCAGGGTCTGCTGGACATTGCGCGGATCGGCGAGGCGGTGTCGGTCGAGGACGTCTACCGGTTCACGCAGGACGGCGTGCCGCTCGACGGTCCCCTCGCCGGCGGAGAAGGCAAGATCGTGCTGCCGGGCCTGCGGCGGGCGATCGCGCCCAAGACGCCGGGACAGCGCGACTACGTTCAGGCGATCGCGACCACCGATATCGTCGTCGGCATCGGTCCCGCGGGGACGGGCAAGACCTACCTGGCCGTGGCCAAGGCGGTCGAATCGCTGGCCCGGAAGCGGGTCAAGCGAATTATCCTCGCCCGGCCCGCGGTCGAAGCCGGCGAGTCGCTGGGATTTCTCCCCGGTGACCTGCAGGCCAAGGTGGATCCGTATCTCCGGCCGCTCTATGATGCGCTCGAGGACATGATGCCGCCGGAGCGGGTGCAGAAGGCGCTGGAGCAGCGCGTCATCGAGATTGCGCCCCTGGCCTACATGCGCGGACGCACCCTCAACGATGCGTTCATCATCCTGGACGAGGCCCAGAACGCCACCGGCGCCCAGATGAAAATGTTCCTCACCCGGCTCGGGGTGAACAGCAAGGTCGTGGTGACGGGCGACAAGACCCAGGTGGATCTCCCGAAGCGGGAGGATTCCGGCCTGATCCAGATCGAGCGCATCCTTCCGGGCATCGAAGGCATCGCGTTCTGCTACCTCGGCGACAGCGACGTGGTCCGGCACCGGTTGGTGCGCGAGATCATCCGGGCGTATGCCGAGGATCAGAACGGTTAGGCGGAGACGCGGAGGCGCGAGGGCGCGCAGCGGCGAGGCCGTCGTGGCGGTCTCGGGGCGTTCGTATCCCCTGGCGCGAGCCGCGGTGGTGCGAGCCGCGGATACGGTGCTTCGAGGAGAACGCCGGTCGGCGGCGCTCTCCGTCAGTTTCGTGGGACGGGAACGCATGCGCATCCTGAATGCCCGCTGGAAGGGGCGTGACGAGCCGACCGACGTGCTCGCATTCGCGCTGACCGACCCGCGCGGCGCGCTCGCCGGGGACATTTACATCTGTCCCTGGGTCGCCGCCCGCGAAGCCCGGGCGCGCGGGATCCCCCTTCGCCAGGAGCTGCACCGACTCGTGGTCCACGGCGTGCTGCACGTGCTCGGCTACGACCACCCCGCGGGCGGGGCACGAACCGCATCCGCCATGTGGCGCCGCCAGGAGCGGTACGTGCGGGGGACGCGATGATCGCCACCATCCTCTCGGCCCTGCAGCTCTGGGTCGCGCTGCTCGCCGGGCTGTTTACCCTCTGGGCGGCCGCGGTAGCCCTGGCTGAACACGATGACGCGGGGGTCCCTCGTCTGCTGACGCCCTCCGCCGGCTCGGAGGGCGGCCCGCTTCCGCCGGCGCGCAGCCTTCATGTGCTCCACCTGGCGCTGCTCTCCATCGCCGCCGCGCTCGCCGGCACCGCGCTGGCCTGGTGGGCCTGGGAGCCTTCGGAGGCGCTGTTCCGGTACCTGCTGGCGGTCGCCCTCGTCTGGATCCTCGGGGAGGTCGCGCCCCGGCTCTGGTCCGCCAACGAGCCGGGGTCGGTCAGCTTCGACGGACCCTTCGTGCAGCACACCCTTACGCTGTTTCGTCCGCTGCTGACCGCCGTCGCCTGGGTCGATCGAGGCTTCCGGCCGCGCCGCACCGTCCCCCACGAGGGCCAGACGCCGGAGCGCCAGATGCTGACCGGCGTGCTCGCACTGGCGGACATGTCGGTCTCCGACGTGATGACGCCGCGGCTCGATATCGTCGCCGTGGATTTTTCCGCTGCCCGCGACAAGGTGATCGAAACGTTTCGTCTGGCGGAGCACTCGCGCCTCCTCGTGGAGGATGGCGATCCTGATTCCATCACCGGGGTCATCTACGCGAAGGACCTGCTCCCGGGACTCGGACCCGACACCGGCCCTGCGGACTGGCACCCGCTCATCCGGCCGGTGGAATGCGTTCCCGAGGCCAAGTCACTCGACCGGCAGCTGCGGGATTTTCAACGGAGCGCCAGCCATCTCGTGGTCGTGGTCGACGAGTTCGGCGGGACCGCCGGCATCCTGACGCTGGAGGACGTGCTGGAGCAGATCGTCGGAGAAATCCGCGACGAGTACGACACCGACGAGGTGGCGCCGGTGCAGCGACTTCCCGACGGGGGCTGGGCGGTGCAGGGCGGGGTGTCCCTGGTCGATCTGGAGAACGAGCTGGGTCACAGCTTCGGACGCGAGGACGTCAGCACGGTCGGCGGGCTCGTCCTCGCGGTGCTGGGGCGGGTTCCGCGAGCCGGAGAAATGGTCACCCTCGACGGATACCACCTCACCGTCGATCAGGTCGCCCGGCGGCGCATCCGCCGGGTGACGGTCGCGCCGGCGACCTCCGACATGCCGGTGCCGGCCGTTCCGGAGCCGGGCCCATGATCTGGACCGTGGTCCTGGTCGGCCTCCTGCTGACGGTATTCGGTGCCACCACCGCCGCCGCGCTCATCACGTCGAGCCGGAGCCGGCTGGCCGACGTGGTCGCCCGGCGGCTTCGCGGCGGCAAGGATTCGCTCGCCTGGCTTGCGCCGCTCGAGCAGGAGCTCGCGGCCGCCTCCGTGACGACCACCCTCGGCATCGCGATGCTCGGCGCCGTCTTCCCCGGCATTTTTGCCGGGGCGACGCTCCCCCGGCTGCTGCTCCTGCTCGTGCTCTTCGCGATCCCCGCCGTGCTGCTCAGCGGCTACGTGCTGCCGAGGTTCCTCACCTACCGCCGCGCCGCCAAGGTCGCCGAGCATTGCCGGCCGATCCTCCGCCCGTGGGCCAGGGTCCTGGCCGGCATTCTTCCCTCGCCGAGAGTTCGCCCCGAGAGCCTGATCACCGAGCTCTGGCGTGAGCGGGCCCGAACCGGCGTTGCGCCGGACGACGAGCTGCTCCGGGTCGGCGGCGTCATCAGCTTTTCCCAGCGAACCGTGCGCAGCGTGATGACGCCACGCACCGACCTGATCGCCCTGCCCGACGAAGCGTCGGTCGAAGAGGTGCGCGCGGCGTTCGTCCAGAGCGGCTACACCCGCCTGCCCGTCTACCGCGGCACGCTGGACGAGATGGTGGGGATGGTGCACGCCTTCGATCTCTTCCGGCTCGGACCCCGCGACCCGCTGCCGGTCCGTCCATTGGCCGTGGCCCCGGCCAGCCGGAGCTGCGGCGATGTGCTGCTCGACATGCAGCGGGAGCGGCGGCATCTCGCCATCGTGCTCGACGAGTTCGGCGGCACCCTCGGCATCGTCACGCTGGAGGATCTGCTCGAAGCGATGGTGGGAGAGATCGTCGACGAGGACGAACCGGTCCCTCCGTTCACCACCACCAGCGCCACCAGCCCGGACCTGGTCGAGCTGGAGGGCGGCGTCCCGGTCTCCGAGCTGGAAGAGCACTTCGGAGTGAGCATGCCCGAGGGCCAGGCCACCACACTCGGCGGGCGCCTCGCGGAGCTGGCCGGACGGTTTCCCTCGGCAGGGGAGCGGTTCCTGATCCGGGGGCTGGAGGTCGATGTGCTCCAGGCCACCCGCACGCGGGTCGAGCGCCTGCTGGTGCGGCGCGGGTCGCCTGCCACCGTCCCGCTCGACCGGAGCCCGCCATGATCAAGAAGCCGCTCAAGCCGGCGACGATGATCGGGCTCCTGCGCGAGGGAAACGTCAGCGAGTTCCTCGCCCGGGCCCGGATGCTCGAACCGGCGGATCTCGCCGACGTCCTGGCGCTCGCCGACGAGGACGAGCGGGTCGAGATCGCCAAACTGCTCCCGCCCGACCTCACCGGCGAAGCGCTGGTCGCGATGCCGGACGTGGAGCACGCCGAGGACACCCTCGCCGCGCTGAGCACCGAAGAAGCCGCCGAGATCGTCGGGGAGATGCCGGACGACGATGCGGCCGACATCCTCGGCGAGCTCGAGCCGGAACAGCAGCAGCGGATTCTGTCGGCGGTCGAGCCCGAGGAACGGCGCACCGTGGAGCGCCTGCTCGAATACGACGAAGAATCCGCCGGCGGGCTGATGACCGGCGCGATGGTCACCGTCGACGAAGACGAAACGGTACGCGAGGCGCTCGAAAACATCCGGAAACAGGCCGAAGACGTGGAGGAGTTCGCGGAGGTCTACGTCCTCGACCGGAATCGGCGCCTGCTCGGGATTCTTGGATTCAAACAGCTGGTGCTGGGAGCGCCGGACCGTCCGATCAGGCACCTGATGCAGGAGCCGGACGTCACCGTCGGCCCGGAGATGGACCAGGAGGAAGTCGCGCGACTCATGGCGCGATACAACGTGCCGAGCATTCCGGTGGTGGACCGGGATGGCCGTCTCCTCGGTCGGATCACCTTCGACGACGTGTCGGATGTGGTCGAGATGGAGGCGACGGAGGACCTCCTGCGGTTCGGTGGCGTCTCCGCGACCGAGGATCTCGGCGCCCGCTGGTTCGAGGCGGTCAAGACCCGGCTCCCCTGGCTGCTCGTCAATCTCGTGACCGCGTTCGCCGCGGGAGGCGTCGTCGCGTATTTCCAGTCGAACCTGAGCCGCTTCATCGCCCTGACGGTCTGGATGCCGGTCATCGCCGGCATGGGGGGGAACACCGGGACGCAGGCGCTCGCGGTCACGGTGCGGCGACTGGCGCTCGGGCTGATTTCGCGCGACGATTTCCACCAGGTCATCACGAAGGAAGTGCTCGTGGGCGTCACGAATGGGCTCGCCATCGGTGCGGTGGCCACCCTGGTGGCGGTCCTCACCGGCATGTCGCCGATGTTCGGGCTGCTGGTGTTTCTCGCCATGACGGGCAATCTGCTGGTCGCCGGATTCGCGGGAGCATCCATCCCGCTCCTCCTCAAGCGCTTCAACATCGACCCCGCGATTGCGTCGTCGATCTTCGTCACCACATTCACGGACGTCTGCGGGTTCGCGTTGCTCCTTGGGCTGGGGGGGCTGCTGCTGCTCTAAGGCGGAAAGGCGCAACGACGGAACGGCGCAAGGTGAACTGCCTTGCGTCGTTGCGTCTTTGCGCCTTTGCGCCTCTGCGCCTTACCTTCCACCATGGATTTCGACGCGCTCATCGCCGATCTCGCCAACGGCAGGACCGCCGCGCTCGCACGGGCGATTTCCATCGTGGAAAACGGCCGGCCCGGCTTCGAGCAGCTCCTTGCCGCCGTGCATCCGCGACTCGGCCGGGCCCACCGGGTCGGCATCACCGGGCCGCCTGGCGCAGGGAAGTCCACGCTGACCCGGCAGCTGGTGCAGGCCTGGCGTGAGCAGGGCCTCACCGTGGCCGTCGTGGCGGTCGATCCCACCAGCCCGTACTCGGGAGGAGCGCTGCTCGGCGACCGGATCCGGATGGAATCGGTCGCCATGGATCGCGGCGTGTACATCCGGTCGATGGCCACGCGGGGCTCCCTCGGCGGACTTGCCACCAGCACTCGCGAGGTCTGCGATGTCCTGGACGCCGGGGGCTTTCACCGGATACTGATCGAGACCGTGGGGGTGGGGCAGTCGGAGCTCGCGGTCACCGGCATGGCGGATTCAACCGTGCTGCTGCTGGTTCCCGAGTCGGGCGATGCGATCCAGACCCTGAAGTCGGGCGTGATGGAAGCGGCGGACATCTACGTGGTCAACAAGGCGGACCGTCCCGGCGCCGACAAGCTCGCGCGCGAAATCGAAGTGACCCTGGGTATCCGGATGGGGAACGCCTTCCGGGGAATGAAGGCACACCATGGGGTGGCGCTGGACCACCCGATGGCACCGAGGCCGGGAGGCCACGTGGCTTCCGGGGACGGCGCTCAGGGGTCGCCCGGGTGGGAACATCCGGTGCTCCTGACCTCGGCCGCGAGGGGAGAGGGCACCGCCGCGCTGATCGAGGCGCTCGAAAAGCATGAGCAATGGATGCGCGAGAGCGGGGAGCTCGCCGCACGGCGCACCAAGCGGCTCGCCGCCCGGACGCGCGAGGTGGTGGACCGGTCGGTGCACCGATGGATCTGGCAGGAGACCCGCGCGGAGGAGCTGGTGCGCGAGCGACTCGAGGACCTCGCCGTGGGGCGGATCAGCCCGTACGAGCTGGCACACGAGATCGTGGCCGGTGTAAAGGAAGGAGCCCGCGTATGAGCGCACACGACACCGAGCTGGCGCGCCTGCGAGCCGAGCTGGCGGCCTGGCGCGCCGCGTACGGGAGCCTGCCGGTGCGCCGGGACGTGGAATTCACCAGCGTCTCGGGCCGTCCGGTCGAGCCGGTGTATACCCCGCTCGATCTCGAGGCCACGCTCGGAGATCCGGGCGAGCTGCCGGGGGGCTGGCCGTTTACCCGCGGCATTCATCCGACGATGTACCGCGGGAAGCTGTGGACCATGCGGCAATTCGCCGGCTTCGGCACGGCCGAGGACACCAACCGGCGCTACAAGTTTCTGCTGGAACGGGGACAGACCGGCCTGTCCGTGGCGTTCGACTTCCCCACGCTGATGGGCTACGACTCCGACCATCCCCGCGCCGAGGGCGAGGTGGGCAAATGCGGCGTCGCGATTTCGAGCCTGGCCGACATGGAAACGCTGTTCAACGGCATTCCGCTCGATCGCGTCTCCACCTCCATGACGATCAATGGCCCCGCGGCGATCCTGTTCTGCTTTTACGTGGCGGCGGCCGAGCGGCAGGGCGTGGATCTCCGGAAGCTCCAGGGGACGGTGCAGAACGACATCCTCAAGGAGTACATGGCGCAGCACGCATGGGTCTACCCGCCGGAGCCGGCGCTCAAGATCATCGTGGACATGTTCGAGTGGGCGGCAGAGCATACGCCGCAGTGGAACACGATCTCGATCTCCGGATATCACATCCGCGAGGCGGGCGCCACCGCCTCCCAGGAGCTGGCGTTCACGCTCGCGAACGGGTTCTCGTACATCGAGCACGGCATCGCGCGCGGCCTGGCGGTCGACAGCTTCGCCCCCCGGCTCTCGTTCTTCTGGGACGTCCACAACGATTTCTTCGAAGAGATCGCCAAGCTCCGGGCCGCCCGCAGGATCTGGGCGCGCCATCTCCGCGAGCGCTATGGTGCCCGGGACGAGCGCAGCTGGAAAATGCGGTTTCACTGCCAGACGGCCGGCGTCACGCTCACCGCCCAGCAGCCGATGAACAACATCGTCCGCGTGGCGTACCAGGCGCTGGCGGCGGTGCTGGGGGGAACCCAGTCGCTGCATACCAACGCGCTCGACGAAACGCTCGCCCTTCCCACGGAAGAATCGGTGCGGATCGCGCTTCGCACCCAGCAGATCCTGGCGTCGGAGACCGGGGTCCCCAACACCGCCGATCCGCTGGGCGGATCGTATTTCGTGGAGGCGCTCACCGATCAGATGGAGCGCGAAGCGGAAGCGCTCTTCGCGGACATCGACGCGCAGGGCGGCGTGGTGCCCGCGATCGAGTCGGGGTGGTTCCAGCGTCAGATCGCCCGGAGCGCCGCGCGCTTCCAGGCGGAGCTGGAGAGCGGGCGTCGGGTCATCGTCGGCGTGAATGACTTCGTGGAGGAGGAAGCCACGCCGCCGGAGATTCTCCGGATCGGAGACGCCGCGGACCGGGTCCAGCGGGGTCGCATGGCACGGTTGCGCGCCTCGCGGGACGGGCGCCGGGTGGAGGCCGCGCTCGCCGCGCTCCACGCCGCCGCCCTCGGCGATCGCAACGTGATTCCCGAGATGATGGACTGCGCCCGCGCGTATTGCACGCTGTTCGAGATTCGCGAGGTGCTCGAGCGGGTGTATGGCGCCTACCGCGAGCCGGTCTTTTTCTAGGAGCGGCCGATGGCATCGCGCGCCCTGACCGAGATTCGGCGCCAGTTGCAGCGGCTGCTGCGGCTGCCGTCGGGCAAGCACTGGATCGTGAGCTGTTACCTCAAGCTGGAGCCGCGCGATCGCTCGCGCGGGAAGTACCTGATCAAGCTCAAGAATCGCATTCGGGAGGTGATCGAGGCCCTCCCGGCGGAGGGACTCGACCGTCAGGAAACCGAGCAGGTCATCAGCGACCTCCACAAGCTGCAGGTGATGCTGCAGCGTCCCGACGCGCTGCCGCCGACCCAGGGCCTCGCCGTGTTCGTCTCGAAACCGCTGGGGCTGTTCGAGATCATTCCGCTGCCCCGGGTTCACCGCTCCCGGCTGCTGGTGGACCGGACGCCGCTGGTCCGCGAGCTCGCCGCACTCGAGGATGAGGTGGGACGCCTGCTGCTCGCCGATGTCGACAAGAGCGGTGCCACCATCTACGAAGTGACTGCGTTCGAGGCCCGGAAGCTCGCCGATCTCGAAGCGACGGCCCGCAAGGGCGGGCGTTTTCATTCCGACCGCCACGAGGCACCCGGCAAAGGAGAGCACGGATTTCACAACCGGCTCCGGCATGAGCGGGAGCAGCTCTTCGACGCCGTCGCCACGCGCTTGTTCGATCTCGACCGCCGCGAGCCGGTCCGGGGTATCGTGCTTGCCTCCGCGGGGAACGAATCCGAATCGCTCAGGATGTTCCTCCATCCGTACGTCGCCGGCAAGGTGGTCGGAACCGCCAGGATGCCTCGGCGAAAGGCGTCGCTCGCCACGGTGCATGCGACGGCGCTCGCGGTCCGCGAAGTCTTCGAGCGCAAGCTGGAGCGCCACCTCGTCGCCGAAATGCTCCTGGGACAGGGCTCCGGCTGGGCGGTCAACGGCATCGCCGCCACGCTCGACGCGCTCGCCAAGGGACAGGTCCGCACCCTGCTGGTGCGCGCCGACGCCAGCGTTCCCGGTTTCCGCTGCGGGGTGACCGGGCGGCTCACCCTCAACGCCCGGGATTGCCGGAGCCTGGGCGATGCGATCCCGGTTCCCGACGTGATCGACGATGCCATCGAGGAGGCGCTGCGCCAGCGGATCGACCTCGATGTCGTGTTCGAGCCCGATGCGGCGGAGACGATCAACGGGATCGCGGCGCTGTTGAGATTCAGATGAGGCAACAGGCAACCGGCAGCAGGCAACAGGCGGGCTTCAAGGCATTTGACTGTTGCCTGTTCCCCGTTGCCTGCTCCCTTGCAAAGGAGTGACGTGTCCGCATCACGCACGAGACCGATCAGGATTCTGGTTGCCAAACCCGGCCTCGACGGCCATGACCGCGGCGCCAAGGTGGTGGCCGCGGCACTCCGGGACGCCGGAATGGAGGTCATCTATACCGGCCTGCATCAGACGCCGGAGATGATCGCGACCGCGGCGGTGCAGGAAGATGTCGACGTCGTCGGGCTCTCGATCCTGAGCGGCGCCCACATGACGCTTTTTCCCCGGGTGCGCCAGCTGCTCGACGAGATGGGCCGCACCGACATCCTCCTGACCGGGGGCGGCATCATTCCCCGGGAAGACATCGAGGCACTGCAGCTGCGCGGCATCGGGCGACTCTTCGGCCCCGGCACTCCGACGGGGGATCTCATCCAGTACATCACGACCTGGGCGGCGGAACATCTTGACGACTGACGCTCGGCCTCTCCGGGCCTCCCGGCTTCGCGAGCTGACCGCGGAGTACCGCGCCCTCGCCGGGAAGCTCGCCGAGGGGGGCGGCCCGGCGCGCGTGGCCAAGATGCACCAACAGGGCAAGCTGTCCCCCCGCGAACGGGTCACCAAGCTGCTCGATTCCGGTGCCCCCTGGTTCGAGATCGGGTTGCTTCTCGCCTACGACCGGTACGACGGCCAGGCGCCCGGCGCCGGTGTGATCACCGGTGTCGGCATGGTCGGCGGGCGCGAGGTGGTCGTCGTCGCCAACGATGCCACCGTCAAGGCGGGAGCGTGGTGGCCGGAGACGATTCCGAAGATGCTCCGCGCCCAGGAAATCGCGATGCGGCAGCGCATTCCGATCGTCTATCTCGTCGACAGCGCGGGCGTCAATCTTCCCTACCAGGGCGGCGTGTTCCCGGGCCAGTACGGCGCGGCGCGACTCTTCTATTACAACGTGATCATGCGCCGGTACCTCCACGTTCCCCAGATCGCGGCGGTGATGGGGAGCTGCGTGGCCGGGGGCGCGTATCTCCCTGCGTTGTCCGATGTCATCTTCATGGTCGACGGCACGAGCTTTATGGGACTCGGCGGCCCCAACCTGGTCAAGGGCGCCACCGGGCAGACCGTTGACGCGGAAACCCTGGGAGGGGCGCGCACCCACACCGAGGTGAGCGCAGTGGCTCACTACCGGGCGGCCAACGACGCGGAGTGCCTTGCGCGGATTCGGGAGTACGTCGCGCGGCTGCCGCTCGTCGCCGGAGTCACCCATCACCTGGCGCCCTCCGTCGAACCGGCGGAATCCCCCGACGCGCTCTATGACATCCTGCCGCACGATCACCGCATGGCGTACGACATGCACCACGTATTACGCTGCGTCCTGGACGGCGGGGCGTTCGACGAGTTCCAGCCCGGCGTTGCGAAGGAGATGCTCTGCGGGCACGGCCGGATCGAGGGCCGCCCCGTCGCGGTGATTGCCAATCAGCGCGGCGTCATCAAGGGTCACCCGGGGGAGCGTCCCCGCTTCGGCGGGATCGTGTACACCGAGAGCGCCGAGAAAGTCGCCTACTTCATCGAGACGGCGAGCCGGGAACGCCTGCCGATTCTCTTCATCCAGGACGTCAGTGGCTTCATGGTGGGTCCGGAGGCCGAGCACAGCGGCATCATCCGGGCCGGCGCCCGCTTCGTGGAAGCGATGGCCGCCGCGGTGGTGCCGAAGCTGGTGCTCACCGTCAACCACGCATCCGGTGCCGGATACTACGCGATGGCGGGGCAGGGGTTCGATCCCGATTTCATTCTCAGCTGGCCCAGCGGGCGGATGGGGGTGATGGAGGGCGAGTCGGCGATCATGGCCGTGCACGGCACGGAAATCGAAAAGGCAAAGAAGGAACAACGGGAGCTCTCCGCGGAGACTCGCGGCGCGATCGACCAGATGCGGGCCGATTACGAGCGGGACCTCGATGCCCGGCACGCCGCCGCACGAGGACAGGTCGATGCGATCATCGCACCGGAAGAAACCCGGAGCGTGCTCGGCTTTCTCCTCCGGACGACGTCGCATTACGGTGGACCTCACCTGGGCCCCTTCGTTCTCCCGCCGCTCGATGCCGCGTCGCCGGCCTGAGCGGCGCCGGCGCTGGCGGGACCTCGCGACGCTCACGCTCCTCGCTGCCTGCGCGTCGTCGACGACTCCTCAGCCGGGCGGTCCGACCCCGCAACCGGCGCGCCCCGCTGTCGTGGTGGCCGACAGTGCTCCCGCCGCCGGTCCCCAGCCCACCCTGAATCCGCCGCCGATCCTTCGCCGTCCCATCGTCCCGGCAGCGGTGGCCCACGCCCGGGGGTGGATGCCTCGCGAGGCCACCGGGACTCCGGCATTCCTCAGCGCGCACCCCGCGTGGGACGGGCGGGGCGTGCTGCTCGGCATCCTCGACAGCGGACTCGATGCGGGGGTGGCGGGTTTCGACACGACCACCACCGGGCGCGCAAAACTGCTCGACCTGCGGGATTTTTCCGGCGAAGGCCGTATCCCGCTCGCGGTTGCGGTGGTTCGCGGCGACACCGTCTTCGTGGGAAGTCGCCGGCTAACCGGCGTGAGCCGGGTCCGGGCCATCATCGGACATGGGGCGCTCTACGCGGGAGAGTTTCGCGAGAGGCCGCTGGGTGAGGCGCCGGCCTCCGACGTCAACGACAATGCCACCGATGCGGATACCCTTGCGCTCCTCGTCGGGAAGGCGAGCGACGGCTGGGTGCTGTTCGCCGACGGCGATGGCGACGGCTCGCTCGTCAACGACCGCCCCGTGCACGATTATTTCACCAGCCGCGAAACCTTCGGCTGGCACCGCGGTGGCGAGCCACCGCCGCTCACCCTCGCCGTCAACTTCACCGAAGGGCCCGGGGCGCCGGGGCTCGATCTGTTCTTCGACACCAGCGGCCACGGGACCCACGTCGCCGGAATCGCGGCGGCCCGCGGCATCGGCGGGGTGGCGGGATTCGATGGAGCGGCGCCCGGGGCGCAGCTGCTCGGGCTCAAGATCGCGCGCAACGATTTCGGGGGGATCACCACGACCGGCAGCGTGCTGGCGGCGATGGATTACGCCATCCGTTTTGCCGGGGCGCGGCGCATGCCCCTCGTGCTCAACATGAGCTTCGGCGTGGGCAATGCACGCGAGGGTGCGGCGCGACTCGATCAGCTCATCGATTCCGTCCTCACCGCGAATCCCGACGTTGTCTTCGTGACCTCTGCCGGAAACGACGGTCCCGGCATTTCGACGATGGGATTCCCGGGCTCCGCCCGACGGGCGATCACTGTCGGAGCGACCGAGCCGGCCGCACTCTCCGATGCGATGATTCTCACCGGACGGGCGGGCTCCGACCTCCTGATCTTCTTCAGCTCCCGCGGCGGCGAGCTGGCGAAGCCGGACGTGGTCGTCCCCGGCATTGCCTACTCGACGGTGCCGCGCTGGGATACCGGCGAGGAGATCAAGGCGGGCACCAGCATGGCATCGCCCCACGTCGCGGGGATGGCCGCGGTGCTCGCGTCGGCGGCCGCTGCGGAACGCAGATCGGTCACGGCGGAGGATATGCGGCGGGCACTCGCCGGCAGCGGGCGGCCGGTGCCCGGCGGGACCTTGCTCGACGCGGGCGCCGGCGTGCCCGAGCTCTCCAAGGCATGGTCGATCCTGCGCGGACCGGCGCCCCCGGCGGAATTCGATGTCGAGGCCCTCGATCGCCCGGGAACCACGGCTGCGTTTCGCATCGCCCCACGGCTGTCCGATTCCGTTGTGCGATTCCGCATCACCCGGCACCGTGGCTCGGCTCCGGTGGACGTTGCGCTCGCCAGTGACGCCGAATGGCTCGTCGCGCCGAAGCGGCTTCGCCTCGAGGCCCCCAGCACCGAGATCGCACTGATCCAGCGGCCGCCGCAACGCCCCGGTGAGCACGTGGGCGGCGTGCGCGCCACGATGTCCGGGGTGGCCGGACCACTCTTTACACTCGTGAGCACCGTGGTCGTGCCCGATGCAAACCCGGTCGGGACGGTGCGGATTACGGAACACGTGGCGACCGGCGCGGCGCGACGGGTGATGTTCGCCTCCGACTCCGGCCGCCCATTCCAGGTCCGGATTGCCACTGCGTCGGCCAAGGAGCGGCTCATCGCGGCGTTGCACCTCCCCGGCGGTGAGCCGGTCCCGGGCGACAACGGGATTCCCGGTGGCTCCGATACCGCGGCCGCGGTGTTCGACGTGGATGGCCGGGATGCGCGCGAAGGCTTCTACGAGGCCGTCGCGGCGACCACATCGCGCGGTGCCATCACGGCGATGATTTCGGTGGATCCCGCTCCGGCGGCTCTCTCCGTCTACGCAGGAGCGGGGGATTCGATCACCACGGTGCTGCGCTCGCTCTCGGACGCCGAGCTGCTCGGCCGTCTCCGCATCGGCGTGATCGGCGGTGAGCGACGCCTGGCGCTGGCGGGATCGGGGGGAGCGGACGTCTCCGCGCCCCTCGTTCTGCCCGGATGGGCCCGGCGGATCGTGATCGACCTCGAGCTCGACCCCGAGCTCTGGCCGCGCTTCACCGATTTCGGATTTACCCTCATCGATTCCGAAGGACGCATCCTCGGGAAGAATCCGGTCAATTATCCGAACGCCAGGCTCGCGGTGGAGCTTCCTCGCCAGACCGGGGACGCCGCCGCCGCCCTGGTGCTCTCGCCGGCGTTCGCCGAGCCGGGCAGCACCGAATCATGGGCGGCGCGCCTCACCATCCGGATCGAAGCGGAAGGGGCGCTCAACCTCGGCACCGCCGAGGGCGAGGAATTCTCGTTGCACCCGAAGGAAACCAGGCGATTCCGGAGCTGGATCGGGCCGCTCCCCTGGCAGCTCCCGGGGGGGTACCTGCCGCTCGGGCTCTTCCTTCTCGAGAGCGCGGGAACGATCTGGTCATGGGAGCAGGCAATCGCCGGCTCGATGCCGGGACCCCGGCGGTGACCCGATCGTCGGTCGGCTCGTACACGCGAGATGGAGCTCGGTTCCTCACCCTGCGGTATGGACCGGGCCCGCTGGATCCCGGGCTTCTCGATGAGGTGGATGCGGCGATCGAGCATGCCGACCTCGAGTCGTCCGTCGCCTGCATCGTGCTCCGGCGGGTCGACTCTCCCGGCGCGTCGAGCCCTCCGCCGGCCAACCTGCCTGGAGACGTGATCGCGAGGCGGCAGCGCCTCGATGCATCGATCGCGGCCGCGCGACGGGTTCCCAAACTGCTGGTGTTCCTCCTCGAAGGCACCCTGGCAGGGGAGGGCATCGGATTGCTCGCGCTTGCGGACATCGTGCTAGCCACGAACGAGAGCGTGCTGCGCCCCGGCGGCGTGCCGGCCGCGCTCCTTGGAATGGTCCCGGTGCTGCAGCAGCGATCCGGCGGGGTCCGCTCCGCGCTGCTCTGCCTTCTCGAAGGCCGCGACCTCGATGCACTCGCTGCCCGTCACCACGGTCTGGTGACCGACGTGGTCCCCGCCGAGCGCCTCGAGCCGGTGCTCGATTCCCTCCTTCGAGGTATCGCCAGCGCAGGCCCGACCGCGACCGCGATGCTCAAGGCTTCGGCGAAGTAGGACTGCGGGAAGTCACGCGCTCTTTTGGCGGGAAGCGCGTAACGATGGGACTGGTTGTGCTCGGCGGACTCCCCATAGTGGGGGATGCCCCTGGCCATTTCCGGTTCACCCGCGCAGTCTCTCCTGCGCGACCACTTCGGGTACTCCGAATTCAGACCATTGCAGGCACGCGTCCTGTCCGCCCTGGAGGATGGCAAGGATGTGCTCGCGGTGCTGCCCACGGGCGCAGGGAAATCCGCCTGCTTTCAGATTCCGGCGCTGTTGCGCGACGCGCCGACGGTGGTGGTGTCACCGCTCATTTCACTGATGCAGGATCAGGTCGCCGCGGCACGCGCCAGAGGGATCGCGGCCGAGGCGCTCAACAGCTCGCTCGATGCCGCAGCACAGCAGGCGGTGCTCGACCGGATCACCCATGGTGCGGTCCGCCTGGTCTACACCTCTCCCGAGCGACTCGGGCGGCTGGCGGAAGATCTGGCCGCCCGGAATTGCCGCACCGCATTGCTCGCGGTCGACGAAGCGCATTGCATCAGCGAGTGGGGACCCGACTTCCGGCCCTCGTACCGATCGCTGCGGCGCCTTCGTGCCCGGCTGGGGTGGCCACAGGCGGTGGCGCTCACCGGTAGTGCGACACCCACGGTGCGCCAGGAAGTCGTGCGCGCGATCGGACTCGGCGGGCCGAAAGGGCTGGGGGTCGTCCTCGGCTCGTTCGACCGCCGCAACCTCTGGTTCGGCGTCGCGCGGGTCGGTAACGAGCGCGAGCGCTACGCCGCACTCGTCGATGCGCTTCGCTGGGAGCGGGGCGGACTGGCCATCGTGTACGCTCCCACCCGGAATCTGGTCGAGGAAATCACCCGGGTCGTCGGAGATGCGGGGTTTCGTGCTGCGGCCTATCACGCCGGCCTCGCGACCAGAGTTCGTCGTGAGACGCTGGAGCGTTTCATGACCGGCCGCGTCGGGGTGATCGTCGCGACCTCCGCATTCGGGATGGGAATTGACAAACCGGACGTTCGGCTCGTGGTGCACTGGACGCTGCCGCCGACTCCCGAGGCGTACTATCAGGAGTCGGGAAGGGCTGGCCGGGACGGCGCGCGCGCCCGCTGTCTCCTGCTCTATCGTCCGGGCGATGCGATACTGCCCAGGCGACAGCTGGACGTCACCTTCCCGAGCGAACCGCTCGCGGAACGGGTCTGGCGCGGGGAACTCGACCTCGCGCGCGTTCCCGCCAATCTGCGCGCCTCGCTCCAGCGATTGCACCGCGAGCTCCGGCCCGTGAACGGTGCGGTCGACTGGCGGCCGGTGCGGCATCGCCGGATTGCCGCCCTGGCCAGGATCGATGCGATGGATCGCTATGCGACGAGCGCGGCATGCCGGCGGCGAGCGCTGATCGGTTATTTCGGCGAGCAGCTTCGGCGCTGCGCCGGATGCGACCGCTGCTCCCGGAACGCGCCACGGCCGGTTCGCGACCGGGCAGCGGATCGACGCCTCGGCCGTCTGCGCCTCGCACTGGCGCACGCCGACGGTCCCTGGAACGGATGTCTAATTGAGCCGGAGGTACTTCGGCAGTTGGCCACCGACCCCCCGGCCAGCGCCGAGGCGCTCGCGAATATCGAGGGGGTGGGGCGTGTCATCGTGCAGCGATACGGACGCAGCATACTCGAAGCACTCTCGGAGGGCGGCTGAATGGTACGGGAGGAAGTGGTTTACCGCCGGGGCGTGCCGGCCGACGCGGCGGATCTGGCGGGCTTCGGATCACAATCATTCGTGGATGCGTACGGAGACTCCAACCCCCGGCGTGAGGTCGCGCTGCATGTCGCCAGCACCTATTCCGCCGAGCTGCAGCTGGCCGAGCTCGTGGAATCCGGGAGCTGGACCATTGTCGGCGATCGCGAGGGAGAGATCGTGGCCGCGGCCCTCATGCGGTGGCACGACCCGCCACTCCCGATCGGTGCCCGGGAAAGGTGGGTGGAGATCAAGCGGTTGTACGTCGGACGCCCGTACTGGCGGACCGGTATCTCCACCGACCTGATGGTGGAGGTGCTGCGGTCGATTCGTGAGGGAGGGGGGGCGGGGGCCTGGCTGCAGGTCTGGGAAGCCGCCGCGCACGCGGTGGGCTTCTATCGCAAATGGGGCTTCCGCGAAGCCGGGCAGGTTCCCTTCAGGCTCGGCACCATCGTGCAGCGCGACCTCCTGATGACGCGAACCCTGCCTGCCGACTGAGCCGGCACGCGACCTCGCCGGGTCGGTGGTACCCCGCCGGGCCGAAGTATATTTCCGCATGGATGAATCACTCTATTTCAGCGATCAGCACCGCGAAGTACGGGACATGGTCCGCGAATTCGCCCGGACCGAGGTCGCTCCGGTGGCTCGCGAGCTCGACCGAACCTGCGCCTTCCCCTGGGAGAACATCAAGAAAATGGGAGACCTCGGTCTCCTCGGTGTTCCCTGGCCTGAGGAGCTCGGCGGCGCGGGCATGGACCAGCTCTCCTACTACATCACCATCCACGAGATGGCCAAGGTCGACGCCTCGCACGGCCTGACCATCTCCGCGCACACCAACCTGGGCACGTCGCCCATCGTCGAGTTCGGCACCGATGCGCAGCGCACCGCCTACGTGCCGTTGCTGGCATCCGGGCGCGTCATGGGCGGATTCGGGTTGACCGAGCCGGGCGCGGGTAGCGACGCCGGGGGCACCGCGACGACCGCGGTGGACAAGGGTGATCATTTCGTCCTGAACGGCGCCAAGAGCCTGATCACCCACGCGGGTGTCGGCGAGATCTTTTCCATCACCGCACGCACCGATCCCGGCCCCGGGCATCGCGGTATCACCAGCTTCATCATGACGAAGGACACCGTGGATCTGGACCGGTGCCGTGCGCTCGGCATCGGTCACACCGACGAGCTGCCCAAGATCGCGGGCTTCACGGCAGGGAAGAAGGAAGAGAAAATGGGGTGGCGCGCCAGCGACACTCGGGCGCTCACCTTTCAGGATGCGATCGTTCCGAAGGACAATATGCTCGGCGCACGGGGCGAAGGATTCGTCCAGTTTCTCAAGACCCTCGATGCCGGCCGCATCGGCATTGCCGCCCTGTCCCTCGGAATCGCCGAAGGCGCTTACGACGCCGCGCGGGAATACGCCGGGCTGCGGAAGCAGTTCGGACGGCATATCGGAAGTTTCCAGGCCATCCACTTCATGCTCGCCGATATGGCCACCGAAATCGAGGCAGGGACACACCTGCTGTATACCGCGGCGCGGCTGAAGCAGGCCGGCAAACCGTTCAAGAAAGAGGCGGCGATGGCCAAGCTGTTCTGTTCCGAGCTGGCCATGCGAGTCACCACCAAGGCGGTTCAGATCTTCGGTGGCTATGGCTACACCGCGGAGTACCCCGTGGAGCGCATGATGCGGGACGCCAAAGTGTGCGAAATCGGGGAGGGCACGAGCGAGATCCAGCGCATTGTGATTGCGAGGCAGATTCTGGGGAGCGTCGTTGATGGGTAGGGAATAGGGAGCTGGCGAGCTAGCGAGCCAGGGTCTGACACCGCTAGCTTCCTAGCTCTCTAACTCCCTGAACTCCCTAGCTTAACTGCCTGCCAATCCTTAAGTTCCTCGCATGCGGTCACTGCGCCCGACGATCCGCGTAGTCCGTGCGGGGGATGTCAAAGGACCCCTCCGCACCGCCGCATTTCTGCTGTCTCGGATCCTGGGGATCCGAATCGCGCCAATTGCGAAGGGCTGTCTCTCGAACAGCCGACCGCCCGAACCCACCGAGGGACCCTCACCGTCTCCGACAGGAACCGGCCTTACTGTGCCGGCCCCTGCCCGAGCGGTCGAGTGGCCCGGTGATCCCTCGCGGCGTTCTCCTTCGCCGGTCCGCCACCCCCGTCGGGGACGGTCCATTCCGGCGCATTTCGGACGACCCGACTCTCTCACAATGGCCGTCCGGAAAGCACCCCCTCCCCGCGAGGTCTACGGGGTCCCGGTCGTGGCCAGGGAACGGTGGCGTGAAGCGCGAGATTCTGATCAATGGAGGCCAGCGCGAAACGCGGGTGGCCATCCTCGAGGACGACCGACTCGTTGAGCTATTGGTGGACCGTGCCGATCAGCGGCGCATGGTCGGCGACATTTATCTCGGACGCGTGGACGCCGTTCTTCCCGGCATCCAGGCGGCGTTCGTCGATATCGGGCAGGAAAAAAGCGCCTTCCTTCACGCCTCCGATCTCCTGGAGCCCGATGAGGACGACGAGCCGGAGGACGAGGGCGAGGAGCAGCCGGACGAAGACGCAGCCGTAGCGCTGAGTGCCGTCGAGCCCCCGGACCATCCCCTCGAGTCGGAAGGAGAGCCGCGCGGAGGCCGGCGCGGCAACGGGGGCCCCAAACCCGAAGTGCGCCAGCGCGAGGTTTCCAGCCGCCGGCAGCTCCCCGATATCGCGGAGATCCTGAAAAAAGGGCAAACCCTTCCGGTCCAGGTGACCAAGGAGCCCATCAGCACCAAAGGGTGCCGGGTCACCGCGCAAATCTCTCTGCCGGGCCGCTTCCTGGTCTACATGCCCTACGCCTCGCGCGTCGGCGTGAGTCGCAAGATCGAAAGCCGGGAGCAGCGCGCCAAGTTGCGCGAGATGGTGACCCGGCTCCTCCCCGAGGACGCCGGCGGCGTCATTGTCCGCACCGTGGCCGAAGGGGTGACCGAGGAACACTTCAAGCGGGAAATCGATGCCCTCCTCAATCAGTGGCGCAAGGTCAAACGCAAACAGCTCTACGTGCGGAAGGCGCCCGCGCTGCTCCAGCGCGAAGCCTCGCTGACTCGCGGTCTCATCCGGGATGTGTTCAGCGACAAGGTGGATGCCCTGCACGTCGACTCGAAGGAGATTCACCACGAGGTCGAGCAGTATCTGGACGGCGTGGATCCGGAGCTCATGAGCCGGGTGCACCTCTATGAGGCACCGCTCCCGCTGTTCGACAAGTACGACATCGAAACCGAGATCAAGTCCTTGTTCCGCGCCCGGGTCGACCTGCCGACCGGCGGCTCGCTGGTCATCCAGCCGACCGAGGCGCTCGTATCGATCGACGTGAACACCGGCCGCTACACCGGGAAGAAAGATCCGGAAAAGACCATCCTGCGCACCAATCTGGAGGCCGCCCGTGAGATCGCCCGCCAGCTCCGGCTGCGCGATCTCGGCGGCATCATCGTCTGCGACTTCATCGACATGGAGACCAAGAGCAACCGTGATCGGGTGCTGCAGGAGCTGCGAGCGCACCTGGGCCGCGACCGCGCCCGGACCAAGGCGCTAGCGGTTTCGGATCTGGGCCTGGTGGAAATGACCCGGCAGCGGATCCGGGCTTCGCTTTACGCGTCGATGACGACCGACTGTCCCACCTGCAGCGGGTCGGGGCGAGTCTTCCGGCCTGAGGTGGTCACGCGCCGGCTGGAGCGGACCCTCCGACGGGTGGGTCACGAGCACCGGGAAAAGTCGTTGTCGGTCCGGATCCATCCGGAGGTCGCGCTCTATCTGCTGGAGGAGGAGCCCAAACTTCTCGCGACGCTTGCTAAGTCGAATGGGCTCGAGCTCGATGTGCGGGATGACCCGATGATGCACCTCGATGAGTTTCGCCTGATGAGCAGACCTGCAGGGAGGGATGTGACCGAGCAATACGCCGTCGCGTAATTGTAGGCAGGAGGAAATGGGCAGTGGGCAATAGGCAGGTGAGATACTGCCTACTGCCTACTGCCTACTGCCTACTGCCTACTGCCTTTCTATGCCACCTGATCCGTATCGATCTGTCCGGTCAGTCTGCGGCTCAGGTGTGACCACGACATGCCGATTCCCAGGACGAGGGTCACCAGAACCAGAACGATGGTCGCGATGGTCTTGCTGCCGGAGGGATCCAGCAGTCCCTGATCCTCGAGCAGCCAGATCACCGCGGCAAAGATGGCGACGATGAGGAGGGCCCCCCGGAGCCCGAGGGAGCGCTTGGTCGCCTGGATGCAGATGACCCACCCCACGATGAGCACCAGCCCGGTGAGCACCTTGAGCGGGCCCAGCGTGCCGAGCCCTCCCGCCGCGGAAAAGACCGGGACCAGCGTCCAGTCGTAGTACGAGGCGCCCCACGGGTTGAAGGTCGCGAATACGATGACGACCGCGAGCAGGAGGCGGAGGAAGATCCCGCGCCCCCGCAGGACATCGGCGCTGGCCATGGTATTGCCTCTCGGTGTCGGTCGGGGGGATCATCGCGGTCCCTGCCGGCCCGCGCAAGGCTCCGGTACCCCGCCTCTTGCCTCAACCCGGCCCCCCATTTATACTTACGGGCTCGATCTGGACCACGATCACCCGGGTTTGCCACTATGTACGTCATTTTTCGCGCGCAGGGAAAGCAGTTCAAAGCCGAGGAAGGGCAGACCATCCGGCTTCCGCGTATGGAAGTCGAAGCGGGTGCGACGGTCACCTTCGATGAAGTCCTGCTCACCGCGGATGGCGACACGATCAAGACCGGGGCCCCGACCGTCAAGGGTGCGCGGGTCACCGCGGAAGTCCTGGGCGAAGTGAAGGGGGAAAAGATCTACGTCTTTCGGTTCAAACGCCGCAAGGGCATTCGGCGCAAGACCGGGCATCGCGCCAAATTCACCGACGTGCGTATCACCGGCGTCAAGGCAGGGTAATCCCATGGCTCACAAAAAAGGCGTCGGCTCCTCGCGGAACGGCCGCACCAGCAATCCCCAGTACCTCGGCGTCAAGCACTTCGGCGGCGAGCGGGTCATCTCGGGGAACATCATCGTGCGCCAGCGGGGCACCAAGTTTCACGCCGGCAAGAACGTCAAGCGCGCCAACGACGACACCCTCTTTGCCACCGCCGACGGCGTGGTGAAGTTCGAGTGGAAGGACAAAGGACGCCAGAAGATCTCCGTCTACCCTGAGGACGCTGTGGCCTCCTAGGGAACAGGCAGTCGGCAATAGCAATGGGGGTGCTCAGGTGGGCGCCCCTTTTTTATTTCCCTCAATGACTGCCTATTGCCCACTCCCTGCTGCCGATCATATTGAAACATCCGGGCAAGCCGATACGTCATTCCCGGACTACTACAGGAGAGAGAGACATGACTTCCATCTTCGACCGGCTCAACTCCGAGATCGACCAGATCGGCGATCGCGTGCGGACCGTATTCGAGTCGAGCAAGCTGCACCTCGATCGCAGCCGGCTCATCGGGCTGCGCAGCAAGGCGGCGTACAAGCTGGGGATGCTGGTGTACAAGAAGGAGCGCGGCGCGGACATCAATCAGGGCGAGCTCGACGCCCTATTCGCCCAGCTCGACGATATCTCGGCCAAAATCGCGACCATCGATCGTGAGCTGGACGAAGTCCAGGGCGACACCATTTCAGTTGACGAGCAGCCCGCGCCGCCCGCCGAAACGGGCGACGCGGAGGTCAGCAAGCCGGCCTCGACCGCGGTCTGATCAGGGGGGCGGTGGGAGCGCCCGGTACTTGTCGCGCAGCTCGGTTTCCCTGGTGCGCAACGGTTGCTCCCGCCCCTTGATGTACACCTTTTCCGCGATCGCGGAAAACTCGAACGGGTCTCCCGACCAGATCACGACATTGGCGACCTTACCTGCCTCGAGCGTTCCGTAGTCGCCGAGCCCGAATGTCGAAGCCGGAAGGATCGTGAGGGCGCGAAGCGCGTCGTCCCAGCTCATGCCGTTCCGCACCGCATTCCCCGCCGCATATCGCAGGTTCCGCTCCCCGCCGGGATCTCCCTGGGCGATGACGACGTCCACACCCCCTTCGCGGAGCAGGGTGGCATTGTCGAGCCGCGCGCCGAGCCCATCGAAGCTCGGAATGTCCCGATTCGGCTCGAGGACGACCGGCACCCCTGCGGCGGCGATCTCCTTCGCCACCTGCCAGGCCTCGACACCGTTCAGCAGCACGACGCGAAGCCGGTACTCGCGCTTGAGGCGGAGCGCATTCTCGATGTCGATCCGGCGGTTGGCGGAGATGGCGAGCGGGACCTCGCCCCGGAGCATCGGCAGCAGGGCCTCCAGCTCCTTGGCGGGTGCCGACAGCGGCTGGATGGCGGCGCGGTGGAAATCCGCCCTGCGGCGAGCATACTCGAGCGCATCGTCGAACAGGCGACGGATGCGCGCCATCGTACCGGCGCGGCTACCACCTCCTGCGCCTTTGCTGTTCTCGGAGAGGTCGAGGACCATCGCCGCGTTCCGTCGCACCAGCATGTCCTCGACCCGGTCGCCCGCAAAGTTCACCGCCGGGGCTTGACCGGGGAAGAACGACCCTCCGGGCATGAGGACTCCGCCGGTGACTCCCCCCGTCCGGACGATCGGAATGGCGAACGCGGCCGGGTCGATCCCCTCGGCAGGATTGAAGGAGGGATTGATTTCCCCCTGCACGCCGCCTTCCTGAAATGCTCCGAGGCCGGAGACGCCGAGGCCGGCATTGGCGTTGGCATGGATGAAGCCCGGCGTAATCCACTTGCCCGTCGCGTCGACGTGGGTTGCACCGGCGGGGACGCTGACATTCGCTCCAACCGCTACGATGCGCCCATCCTGAATGACGACGGTACCGTTCGGTATTCGAGGTCCCGAGACGGGGTAGATGGTGCCGCCAGTGATGGCGATGGATTGGGCGGAAAGGCGCAAGGACGCAACGACGCAAAGTGTCAGGATGGACACGACGAGCCGGCTGTTCCCGTTCACCGTTGACCGTTCACCGTTCACCGTTTTCATCGCCCCACCCCCGGCGCCGTCTGCCCGACGTTGAAGTCCGTTTTGTACTGGCGCGTCGGATCGAGCCGGTCGAACACCAGCCACCCCTCGTTCCATACCTTCTCGGCTTTGGAGTACACCGAGAACGGATCCCCCGACCAGAGGACGACGTCGGCCATCTTGCCCGTTTCGAGCGTGCCGGTCCAGGCGTCGAGGCCAAGCACCCACGCCGGATTGGCGGTGATCCATTTGATGGCCTGGTCTCGGGTGAGTGTGATTCCCGCCCGAACCCCGGCGTAGTACGCCTTGGCCATATCCTGATTCATGCGCTGGATGCCGTCGGGGCTGTCGGTGTGAATCACCGCGCGGGCCCCCGCCTTGGTAACCAAAGCGGCGTTTTCGAGAATGGGGTCGAACGCTTCCATCTTGAAACCGCCCCAGTCGGACCAGATCGAGGCCGCCGTACCATTCGCCGCGAGGAGATCGGCGATCTTGTACGCCTCGATCCCGTGGTGGAACGACCGGATCTTGAAGCCGAACTCCTTCGCAAGATCCAGCATCTGCGCCATTTCGTCTGCGCGATAGCAGTGGTTCTGCACCGAGATCTCGCCGCGCAGCACGCCGGCGAGCGTCTCCGAGCGGAGGTCACGTCCCGGCGCGTCTCCCTTCCGGTCCTTGAGCCACTTGTCCCAGCGCTGCCGGTACTGCTCGGCCTGAATGAAGGCGGCACGATAGCCGGCCATGTTTCCCATCCGGGTGGACGGCCCCCGATTCTGGTAGACCCGCTTCGGATTCTCGCCGCAGGCAAACTTCACTCCATAGGGCGCGCCGGGGAACTTCATCTCCTGCACCGTGCGCGCGGGCACCAGCCGGACCGTCGCGGAACGCCCGCCGATCAGATTGGCCGACCCGGGCAGAACCTGCATCACCGTCACACCGCCGGCGATCGCGAGCGGGATCTGCGGGTCCTGGGGCCAGATCGAGTGCTCGGCCCAGACTTCGGCCGTGACCGGATTGGTGGCTTCGTTCCCATCGTTCTCCCCGAAGGTGCCCGGCGCCGCGTACACCCCGAGATGGCTATGGGTATCGATGATTCCCGGGGTGACGAACTTGCCGCTCCCGTCCACGATCATGGCGTCCGACGGTGCCGTCACATTCGCGCCCACCGCGACGATCTTCCCGTCGCGAAAGAGCACCGAAGCGTTGGGGATTTCCTGGCCGGCGGCGGTGAGCACGGTGGCATTGCGGATGAGCACAGGCGGGTTCGTGCGCCGTTTGTACGTGGAGACGTACTGCGGACGGTCCACACTCGTCGTATCGGTGGAGACCGGCGCCGCGGGCGTCGCGGCGGGGGCCGGCGGAGCTGCGGGTGACGATTGCGCGCCCGCGCCGGCACAGGCCGACACCAGCACCGCGAGCCCTGCGGGGGACAACCAGCGTGTCATGGTGCGCACTCCTCAGATGGAAGAACAGCGGGACTGCATTGGCATCGGGTCATGGTACCCGCACGAACTCCAGCGGTTGACCCGCGATCGCGATTTTCAGCAGGGTGTGGGGCGCAGCCACACTCACCCAGAGGGTGAGCGGCGCGGACGGTCCGCTCAGCTCGGCCTTGAACGTCTCGACTGGTTTGCCGCCGATCGTCAGCGTCTCCAGTCCGGCGACGGCGAGGGTCCACGGCTTGATTTCCCCCTGACCCGCGCTCAGGACGTTGAAGGTCCACTTGCCGCCGGGCTTCCATCGGAATGCGGGGATGAGCGCCTGCACCGCGTTGTCGTCGAGGGTCCCCTCGGCGAGCACCGTATCGATGGTCAGTTTCTTGATCTGTCCACTCTGCGGATCCGGGCTGCTGGCCGTACCCCTGGCCCGGCCTCCTGTATAGACCACATCGATGAGCGCGTCCTGACCCTGTACCTTGCCGACCTGTTTGATCGATGTCATCGCACCGGAAGGGTCCATCTCCAGCGTGGTCGTCTGCACCACGAAGCCGCCGCCGAGACGCGTGTCCTCGACGTACCGGAATCCGTCGGCGGTTTTGTCGAACACTCCCCGCATCCATCCGGCTTCCGCGCCATTGAAACGCACGGCAAAGCTGTCGCGCCGTGTCGCGAGGGCGGACAGATCGAGGTCGAGCCGGGTCGCCTTGGGAGCGAGATCCGCGGCGGTCAGCGGTTTGGCCTCGGGATCCACGATGCTGACCGGGGCAATCTCCTTGATTCGGTCGTAGATCTTGGCCCCGTCGCCCACGATGACGATCGCAGCGGCCCGGGGGCGGATGGTCGCCCTGGCCACTGCCTGGGCCTGCGCGGGGGTGACCGCACCGATCCGTACCCGATACGTCTGAACGTAATCGGCCGGCAGACCATAGAGACGGGCGTTCGCGACCGCCGAAGCCACCTGATCCGCCGATTCGATCGAGAGCGGATAGCTGCCGGTGATGGCGCCCTTCGACGCATCGAGCTCGCCCAGCGGCACCGCTTCGGCCCCGATCCGGGTGAGCTGGCTCAGCACCTCGCGAAGCGCCGAATCGGTCACTTCCGTTCGCACCTCGGTCGTCGCGCGGAACGATCCGATCCCTTTCCGCCTCGTATACGCCGAGTATGCCCCGTAGGTCCAGCTCTTTTGCTCCCGCAGTGTCATGAAGAGGCGGCTCGAGGCGCCCCCGCCAAGCACCTGGTTGGCGACGGTGGCGGCGTAGGTCCGCGGATCCGTCGCGAGATAAGTGAGATTGCCCACCACGATATTCGATTGCACCGACCCCGGGCGATGGACCAGGATGATCTCGGTGGCTGCGCGAACCGGCGGGCGGCGGAACGCCGCGACCGGCAGGGCGGCGCCGGTCCATCCCCGAAAGGCGCGCATGGCGAGACGGCGCGCGTCGGCGAGCGTCGCGTCCCCCGCGACGACGAGCAGCGCGCCGCCGGGTCGCAGCCGCGAACGGTGGAATGCCAGGAGGTCCGCGCGCGCGATCGCCTTGAGGCTGGTGGGGAGCTCACTTCGGGAATAGGGATGCGTGCCGTAAATGGCCCGTCGGAAGACCCGGTCGGCGATTGCCTCGGGCTGCGTCAGCTGAACCTGTAGCGCGGACAACGTCTGGGTCCTGAGCAGCTCCACCTCGGATTCGGCAAAGGTGGGGCGGACCACGGCATCACCGATGAGCTCGAAGGCGAGGGGGAGGCTGGTTGTGAGCACCGTCGCGCCGATCGAGAGAAAATCCGCGCCGGCTCCCGCGTTCAAGGTGCCGCCCGCACCTTCGATCGCCTCGGCGACCTCCTCGGCCGTCCGCGTGCCGGCGCCCTTGGTGAGCAGCGCTGCCGTCATCGAGGCCAGGCCCTCTTTCCCGGCTGGATCGAAACTCGAGCCCGCGGAAAAATTGAGCGAGACCGAGACGACCGGCTGCTTCCGGCTCGTCACGACGAGGAGACGAAGTCCATTCGGCAGCACCGACTCCTGGAAGGGAGGGAAGGGTGCCGTAGTCAGCGGGCCGGGCGGCGGCGGTGTTTTGGGATAGCCCTGCGCGCTCGAATGGCTGGTGAACATCGCCGCGGCGAGGAGGACGACGCCACCTCGAATGAGTCCGGTCATTGGGCGGCCCCCGCGGTGATGAGAATCGTCAACGCGTTCTCGGGCCGAAAATACGTGGAGGCCACTCGCCGGATGTCCGCGCCGGTCACCGCGAGGAATCTCCGCCAGTTGGTATTCACCGCTTCGGGGTCGCCGAGGAAAAGGCTCGCGCTCTGCAGTGCTTCCGCCTTGTTCAGCGCCTGTTGCTGCTGAATGATCAGCTGGGTCCGGTACCCGTTCTTGGCCTTGCTGAGCTCCGCGTCGGTCACGCCTTCATTGGCCACACGGTTGAACTCCATGGCCAGCGCCGCCGCGATCGAATCGACGTTCACGCCCTGGTTCGCGATGCCCAGCGCGAGCAGGACTCCGGGTCCCCGCCGGGGACCGAACGGATTGCTCAGCACGAAGGCCGCTTGCGCCAGCTTCTTGTCGCGGACGACGGTCCTGTTGATGCGTGAGCTCTCCCCTTGGCCGAGGATACTGGCGAGCAGCTCGAGCGCAGGCGAATCGGCGTCCTTGTACTCCGGGAGGCGGTACGCGAGCATCACCCCGGGGAGGTTCGCCTTCGGGTCGGGCCAGGTCCGGCGGATGGCACCGGAGGAGAAGGTCGCCTGGCAAGTCACCGGCGGCGGAGCCTGGCCCCGGGGGATTTCCCCGAAGTATTGCTGGATGAGCGCCTTGGTGGGCGCGGTTTCGAAATCGCCGACGACCGTGAGCGTCGCGTTGTTCGGCGCATAGTACAGGTCGAAGAACGCTTTCACATCCGGGGTCTTCGCGGCGTTGAGGTCGTCCATCGACCCGATGACCGAATGGGCGTAGGGAAAACAGGTGGCGCTGTCGGCGAGCGCGTACATCCCTTCGAAAATCGCGCCGGTGTACGGTTGATTGTCCACCCGAAGACGCCGCTCTTCCTTTACCGCCTCCCGCTGGTTGGCAAAGTTGGAATCGGTGATCGCGAGCGAGCGCATCCGGTCGGCTTCGAGCCAGAGGCCCAGGTTGAGCCGGTTCGAGGGAAGGGCTTCGTAATAATTCGTGCGGTCCTCCGCCGTGCTGCCGTTCATCTCCCCACCGGCCCGCTCGATGAGCTGAAAGTGCTCCGCCTTCTTCACATTGGCGGAACCCTGGAACATCATGTGCTCGAACAGGTGGGCGAACCCGGTGCGGCCGCGCGCCTCGTTCCGGGATCCGACGTTGTACCAGACGTCAACCGCCACGACCTGCGACGTCCGGTCGGGAGCGAGGATGACGGTCAGCCCGTTGGACAGCATATACGTCTCCAGCGCGATCCGGGCAGGCTCCTGAGCCGCCGATCGGGAGGCAACGGTCGAGGCAGCCAGGGCCAGGAGGGACGCGAGCCGGCGTCGTGAGGACATCAAGGGAAATCCTTGCTGAGGGCGGAATAAACTAGCGGATTCGCAGCCGGTCGGGGTAGTTACCGCACAAGGCATCGACGCCGAAACCCGCCAGTTGAACCGCGGCAGCGGCATCGGGAACGGTCCACGCAACGACCTCTCCCCCTCTACGATGAACCGCGTGAACGAGTTCCGAATCGATCAGGTGCCATTCCTGCCAGAGGGTTTCGGCACCAGCAGCGACCAGAGGGGTCACGGGATCGAGGGGATAGGAGGCGGAGAGCACCCCGAGCCGGAGCTCGGGCCGTTGTTTCCCGAGCCGGGCTACGATGCGATGGTCGAAGGCATGGACGCCAACCAGCGCGGGGTCCGAATGACGGATTGCCGCCAGCAGCGTCTCGTCGAGAGAAGGGGGGAGGCCTTTCACCTCGATCCAGGTTTCGAGGCCCTCGCAACATGCCAGGGCCTCGGGGAGGGTGGGGATCGCCTCGCCGTTAGGAAGCCGGAACGCCCGGATCTGCTCCAGCCGAAGTGACGCAATGATTCCCGCGCCCGGAATCTCGGGATCGTGGTGTACTATGAGGGCTCCATCCGACGAAGCGTGGATGTCGAGCTCCACCCCGTCGGCCCCGAGGTGCCGGGCAGCCCGAAATGCCGCGAGCGAATTCTCGAATTCGTAGCCGGAAGCGCCACGGTGGGCGAGAATGCGTGGGTTCACCAGGACAAATCACCCGACTTGTGGAGTTCTAACACATTGTCACATATGTTGTTATGATGTTATTCCACGCGGCGTTGAGAATGTCGAATGGCCTCGTTCTGGAAACTGTTGAGAGCGACGGGAGCTTCGACTCCGCCTGCTCCAAGTTAACGAGACCCCGCGACTTGCGTCCGTTCAACGACCGATGCGTCCGCTGAACGAGGCGTCCCCACCGTCCGATCCGGTCCTCGTTGCAGCGTTTCGCTCGGGGGAGGACGCTGCCGCAACCGAGCTCGTGAGGCGGCATGCTGCGGCACTTGGACGATACCTCTATGGCGTCGGGGCAGACCCCTCGGATCTGGAGGACCTTGTCCAGGAGACCTTTTTCAAGGCCTTTCGGGCGCTTCCGGGGTGGCGGGGCGAGGCAACCTTTCGGAGCTGGTTGTTCCGGATCGGCGCAAACCTCCGGAAAGACTGGTTTCGCAAGGACGGCCGGAGAGTCGTGCTCTCTCTCGAAGACCAGGACCTGGCCGACTCGTCCGATCCGGAAGGGGAGGCCGGCGCAACCGAAATGGAGAAGAAGCTCCGCGAGGGACTCGGTCGGCTTCCCCGCCTGCAGCGGGAGGTGTTCCTCCTCCGGGCGCAGCAGGGCCTCGAATACGAAGAGATTTGTGCGGCGTTGGGTACCACGCCGGGAGCGGCGCGGGTGCATTATCACCACGCAGTCAAGCGGCTCAAGGAATTGATGCAATGATCGATGCGCATCTGAACTCCGAACGACTGGTCGAGGTCGCGCAGGGACTGGCCCGCTGGTCCCCGGAGGAAGCGGCACACCTTGAACGGTGCGCCGAATGCAGGCTGGAGTGGAACCTGGTCCGCGCGGCTCGAACGCTCGGCCACGATCGGGCCGAGCGCGTCGACACGGCACGGATCGCGGCAACGGTGACCCGTCGGCTCGAGGCGCCGGTGACCTCCCCCGGCGTTCTGTCGAGGCATGCGCGCTGGGCCCTGGGCGTCGCGGCGGCTGCCGTCCTCGCGCTCGCCGTGTTCTCTGCCCGGGGCGGAACGCCCTCCGCGGCGACGCCATCGGACGCCCGGATCGCCGTGCTGCACGAGCTCGATGGGCTGACGGCGGCCGAGCTCGAGGTGGTGCTGGAGACCATTCCTCCCGCCGCGAACGAAGCGATTCACGTGGAATCCGCCGCGATCGGTGACCTGTCGGCAAGTGACCTGGAGCGCATGCTCCAATCGATGGAGTGACGATGAATTACCGTGTGGTGCTGCTCCTGGCTGTGCTGGCCGGTTCGCCCTCTCCAGGCGCCGCCCAGGATACGCTCAACG